>TARA_R110002153_G_scaffold178649_1_pt1 | contig 181603 bp, 175 predicted proteins | sample TARA_R110002153 | Tara Oceans TARA_R110002153 (sample SAMEA4398193) | marine metagenome | biome: Polar Biome; feature: [SRF] surface water layer (ENVO:00010504); material: water (ENVO:00002006), including particulate matter (ENVO:01000060) such as... | depth 5 m | reverse complement strand
TTTGGTACGACCCCAATTCCTACCCCTAGGCTTACCATGCTGACGATCGCCTCATTACCAGCGACTTGGGCATAAATACGAGGGTTTACATCCATTTTGCGAAACCAACTGTCAATTCTATTTCGGGCGATGCCGCCTTCAGACAAAATCATCGGCACTGTTGCCCACTCTTCGGGAGATGAAGGTGTGGTCAAGGGTACATTCGGGTCGCTTTGTTCAGTAGGTGCAATAAATAGCAGCGGTGAAACGACGATAGGCTTAAATGCCAAACCTCTTGGCAAGGAAGAGGGGTGAGCAGCAATAGTAATATCATTTTCACCTGCAATCACTCTTGCAATAGCGTGTTCGGGATCGCCAGTGTGTAATTTAATTTCAATACCAGGGTGAGTCACACGAAAGCGATTAAGCAGATCAAACAATATACTGTAACTGGCTGTCACCGAGCAGTACATACTAACTTGACCATGCAGCTGAGCATCACTCGACATTAAGTCGTTACGAATCAGATTCCACTCGGTAATGGCTTCACGGGCATATTGTTGGAACTTTTTTCCTTCGGGCGTCAGCACTACAGTGCGGTTATCTCGATTAAACAAGAGGACGCCTAGATCCTCTTCTAATTGTCGAATATGACGAGACAATGCAGAGATACTGATATTGCAGGCGTTACTGGCTCGCCCAAAATGAAGATCATCTGCGAGCATCAGAAAATGTTTCAAACTACGTATATTCATACGTCGATTATAGTCTCTTCGCTCGCATGATTGCAAAATATGGCACATTGTGTTGCATTTATTTCAATTTACGAAATAGATACTTTTCTATAGAGTACTGTCACTAAATTCAAAGCCAACTAATTTAAACCAACGGAAGCCTAGCAATGTCTAACAACTATTTTAATACACTGCCTTTACGTGAGCAGCTTGAGCAATTGGCCAAGTGCCGTTTCATCGATATTTCAGAATTACCGGACGACGTTGACGTTCTTAAAGGCAAAAAACTTGTTGTCATTGGTTGTGGTGCTCAGGGTTTGGCCCAGGGTATGAATTTGCGTGATAGTGGTTGTGACGTATCTTACACCTTGCGTCAGGAAGCGATTGATGAGAAGCGCCAGTCTTGGAAGAACGCAACTCAAAATGGTTTCACTATTGGTACTTACGAAGAACTAATCCCTACTGCTGATTTAGTACTTAACTTGACTCCAGATAAGCAGCACACCTCTGTTGTTAACACGATTATGCCTTTGATGAAGCAAGGTGCTTGCCTTTCTTACTCTCACGGTTTCAACATTGTTGAAGAAGGCATGAAGATTCGTGATGACCTGACCGTTATCATGGTTGCGCCTAAGTCCGCAGGCTCTGAAGTACGTAACGAATACGTTCGTGGTTTCGGTGTACCAACACTGATCGCGGTTCACGAAGATAATGATCCTAAGGGTGAAGGTTTGGCTTTAGCTAAAGCCTACGCTGTAGGTACTGGCGGCCATAAGGCTGGCATATTAATGTCTTCTTTCATCGCTGAAGTTAAGTCTGACTTAATGGGTGAGCAAACGATTCTTTGTGGCATGCTGCAAACCGGCTCGCTACTATGCTTCGACAAAATGGTTGAAGAAGGCATCGACCCTGGCTACGCATCTAAGCTAATTCAGTACGGTTGGGAAACCATTACTGAAGCACTTAAATATGGCGGCGTTACTAACATGCTAGATCGTTTATCTAACCCCGCTAAGATCAAGTGTTTTGATCTAGCGGAAGATCTCAAGCAGATCATGCGTCCACTATACAACAAGCACCAGGATGACATCATCGATGGTACTTTCTCTCGCGTTATGATGGAAGATTGGGCTAACGACGACGTTAACCTGCTAGGTTGGCGTGCAGAAACTGCTGAAACCGCTTTCGAAAAAACCCCAGCAGCAGACGTTGAAATCTCTGAGCAAGAGTACTTCGACAAAGGTATTTTAATGGTTGCTATGGTTAAAGCGGGTGTTGAATTGGCATTCGAAACAATGACCGCTGCGGGCATCGTTGCTGATTCTGCATACTACGAGTCCTTGCATGAAACACCATTAATCGCTAACACCATCGCTCGTAAGAAGTTATTCGAGATGAACGCGACCATTTCTGATACTGCTGAGTACGGTTGCTACTTGTACAACCACGCCTGCTTGCCTCTTTTGGCTGACTTCATGAAAGGCATCAAAACTGACGTTATCGGTAAAGGTCTTGAATTAGATGACCTAGGTGTTGATAACGCTCGCTTGATCGAAGTAAATACTGAATTGCGTGCTCATCCTGTTGAAGCAATCGGTAGTGTTCTTCGTGGTCACATGGCTGACATGAAGAAAATCGTTTAATTAAAACAATGAGTCATTGGGCAACCCGTTATCTTGCTTTTGTAAGATAACGAAAAGGCCAAGAGATAAATCTTGGCCTTTTTTAGTAAAAAATAGATTGGATTCATATGACAGACAACCTCCCTATTCACTTTGATGATTTAACGGTTAATTTTGATGATCGCTTTCAACTTGACCATATCAACTGGCAGATTGACCCACAACAACACTGGGTAATTACCGGCGCCAACGGGGCGGGTAAATCGGCATTAGCGGCAGTATTAGCAGGTGCTGGAGATGTTGTATCAGGAAAGATTAATGGCGTACCTACACGAGTAAGCATGGTATCGTTTGAAGGTCAGGCTGAATTAATTGAAGCCGAACGAAAAAAAGATGACGCCGATATTCTGGATATTATCTCAGAAGGCACGCCTGTTCATGAAATTCTATTTAAGGATTGCCTCGACCTTGACATGGCCAACCAGTTAATTGAAAAATTTGGCCTTACCCAATTACTCGATCGCTCATTTCGCAAACTATCTACTGGTGAATCACGCAAAGTGATGTTGATTCGTGCACTGGCAAGCAAGCCCGATTTATTAGTGCTCGATGAACCTTTTGATGGCCTCGATACCAACAGTTTAGTTATGCTACAAGAGCACCTGCAAACGCTCATTAAAACAGTACCTATGGTGATGGTATTAAACCGTTTCGATGAATTCCCCGAATTTATTACCCATATTGCGTATGTTGACCAAGGGCAGTTGAAGTTAAAAGTGAGCCGAGACGATACTACTGCGTTTGGTGAACTCTATAAATTATTGCATATTAAAACCACCGATCTTAGTGTTCCCACGGTCGACCCTAATACCGCCATTCCAGCTTTAAATGCTGATGAGCCGTTGGTGCGATTAACCAAGCTGACCATTAAATACGATGACAATAAAATCATTGATGAGCTTAACTGGACCATTGAGCCCAACCAGCACTGGCAATTGAGTGGCCCTAACGGCAGCGGTAAAACGGGGTTACTATCGATTATCACGGGCGACCACCCCCAGTGTTATGTTAACGATATTTTTGTTTTCGGATTCAAACGCGGAAGTGGTGAAAGTATCTGGCAGATCAAACAGTTTATTGGTTATGTATCTACCGCTTTGCAGTGGGAATATAAAGGTACTACCGGCCTACGCAACGTCATACTTTCTGGGTTTCACGACAGTATTGGTTTGTATACCCGCTGCACCGATAGGCAAAAAGCCATAGCCAATGAATGGCTTGAAATACTAGGCATGAGTGACAGAGGCGATGAGATTTTTGGTAAGTTGTCTTATGGTGAACAGCGTTTGCTTTTGATTGCACGGGCTATGGTAAAACACCCACCGCTGCTGATTCTTGATGAGCCTTGTTTAGGGCTAGATGATATGAACCGGCAGATGGTGCTGGCATTGATTGAGAAGATTTGTGCAAGCACAGGGATATCGGTGATATATGTTAATCATCATCCAGAAGATAAGGTTAAGGGGATTGATAATTATATTACATTAGATTGAGTGTACTTATACAGGCGGAGCTAAATCAACCGCGTTCTAGGCCTACAACCACTGACTTAACGATGTCAGAAAACTTTGACAGTCTTAAGTCAAAAAAAATATATTAGAACGAATAGGATTATTCCGATTCGTTCTCAGGGCGGGGTGAAATTCCCCACCGGCGGTAAAGAAATTCATTTCTAAGCCCGCGAGCGCCTATTAGAAGTGTTTCTTTTAGGGTCAGCAGATCTGGTGTGACTCCAGAGCCGACGGTTACAGTCCGGATGATCGAGAGCGTGTCAGACAATACCTCACTGCGTCGTTATACTTGTTATAGCGGCAATAAAAGGTATGCCATATTTTTATGGTGTATTTGCCTGTACGTTCGCCCTGATTCACCTTTAATTTAGGAATTTACAATGAATCAGAGCTCAACGAATATTATTGATTTCAAACCAGCAACAAAACGCATTGCCTTCTTACATGCCACTTGGCATGAAGACATCGTATTAAATTGTCTAGAAGGCTTTAAAGTTGAACTAGCATCTCTCGGTTACGATACATCATTGATTGATGTTATTGCTGTACCGGGCGCATACGAAATTCCACTGCAAGTAAAACTCCTTGCTAAAAGCGGACAATACTCTGCCATTGCTGGTAGCGCATTAGTGGTTGATGGCGGAATTTATCGTCATGACTTTGTTGCACAAACCGTCTGTAACGCTTTAATGAATATTCAACTAGAAACTGAAATTCCTGTGTTAACCGCTATTTTAACTCCTCATAACTTCCACGAACATGACGAACATAAAGACTACTTTAGTCGCCATTTTTTGAAAAAAGGCAAGGAGCTAGCGAAGGCTTGTGATGCCGCCATCCAGCTGACAGAGAAAGCAAAACAGCTTTAAATAAATGATTAAAGTCGTTTTCAGATGCTACTAAGTGGGCATAATATGTTGTTAACTGGAAGACTATTTTCCCTGTAATTGCAATTTTTCTAATTTAATCAATTCTTTATAATGATGATTAGATAATTTTAACAGGGTGATATATAGACCCATTGTGAAAAAAACATGATTTTATCCACTGTCCGTTTTGGGTCGGAAGCTATCAGAACAGATCTGTCTTAGGAGCCCAGAAGTGTCGCTTAAGTCAGGGCTGTACTCAGGGTGATATAACGTTATCCAGCACATTTTTATGGGCTAGATTTAGCTCTGGAGCTGAGTGTTAACAGCTTTGACTGTAGGACTGGTTTCCTGCGTCTACCACATAAAGTGCTGTTCCAAATTTGTACCGTGCACAGCTATATTAGGGTAGTTTGAGGCCGTTTTTGATAATTGGCGAGCGTTGTAAGTGATTGATATTTAAAGAAACACTATTTTGTTAAACTGACTTAAAATCCCTCGGCTTTGCGGCCATGCCGGTTCGATTCCGGCCCTAGGTACCATCATAAATATCAAAGACTTAGCCTGTTTCAGGTTAGGTCTTTTTTATTGCCTGAATTTTGTTGGTATAACTCTAGTGTAACTTTGAAATTAAATATTGCAGTTAATCCACCAGCAAAACCTTCCCAAGTAATCAATAATTAGCGCGCATAAAAAGCCCGAGACTTTCGGAGCAGGCTCATAATGCTATGGCGTCTAGGCGTAACATTGAATCCTCGTTATTGGAGAGCCAGTATAACCAATTTGTGGTTCAGGCAAGGCTCTATCAGTCGCTGGGGGGTGGCGATATCGTTAATGCTCCAGTGCCTCAGTAAATTGGCCCATTCACAAACAGCGCTCTTGTTTGTAACCTGTTGTCAGCAGAAAGGTGGGATCACGGCTATAACTATATGATACCCAAGATAATCATCGCTGTCCCACCTTGCAACTTTGAATGATTGTTTACTTAGGGCATGTATTTTCACTCGGTGAAAATGTGATACTCGCTGAGTGACAAATGTAATCCCTGTTCTTGAACTAGTGAACACGAAGACGTTGGCTAACGGCGTTCATATAACGCCTAAGTATCTTATGGTTTTAGAATCCGCTGAGCTCTAAAAGGCATAATGTGCCTTTAGTTGTAAACTTGTTATGTAGGGCGAGGCAATAGTATTATGATTGCTATTGTTAAGTATCAGGACAAGCGAAAAATGATCAAGAGAGCCGTTTTAGCCAGTGCATTAGTCATGGTTTCTCTAGTCGTCAGTGCAGACGATGATGTTAATCAAAAAATAGCGGCTGTCGCAAAAACATTTGATGAAGTGCGTTATTTTGAAGAACACGGGAACCCAAACCCTGAAATATCAGTAAGACAGTTTGTTGATAATGTGATGGGAATGTGCAAAGAGGCTATTGAGCAAGTTGAACATGACATTGGTACGGACGTGATAGGAGAGTACTTTTCCAATCTTGAAAGTGCGGATAAAAAGGCGCAACGGTTTACCTTCATAAAAAACTATATACACTGCCGTGACAGCCTTGCTGCTTACAAAAGTAGGATGTCGATATCGCCCGACGATATTGAAAAAAGGCAAAAAGAGATGGAGGCGACCGTGGAAAGCTATCGTAATGGTGGAGAGAGAAAGATCACGTTTGTGAAAAAAGGATCGCCTTCAGAAGAAAAATAGAGGGAGGGTTATATGGCTTCCTGAATCGGTTAATTATCTACATAGTATAGATTTTAGTGTCAGTTAAATTCTCATGTGACGTTCAATCTGACTCTAGCTGTTTTTCCATCGTCCTTTCAACCGTATCCCTTCTGCGTGCTCACTTTGGGTTTGATCACAATAAATAAAGGCTGAATGTGAATACTTTAAACAACAATGGGTTAAGAGACGTCCTCAGATGAAATATTTTGTCGCATTGTTAATGATTTGTATGTCAAGTTTTGCTTATGCACTCGACAGAATCACGCTCATACCCGATGATAAGATCTCGTTTCAGAACCCCATAAACTATAGTGCCCCGTTCAAAAAAACGTATTTTTCTGGGCTTGAGGTAGGCGATAGTCTGTCTAAAGCAACGGTCATGCTCCATGGCAAAGATAACCTAAACTATCGAGTCGCATTTCAGCTTGAAACGAGCTTATCGGTTAATGCTGAAGGCCCACATCTTGATCTAACGGAATGGAAACACTGCACGACTGAATGGCATCCACTTAAGATCGCTGACGGCCATAGGCTGTCACTGCCAAACTTTGACGAGGTGAATATGGACTGCTTTCCAGAGGTAACGCACGATGAAATAAAAGCAGCTGTATTCACGCAAGGCGGCGAAGAGTGGGTAAGGATATTTGATGGCGAAGGTTGGCCCGAGGGTTACAGCCCAGTCGATATTTCGCTTAGCACGGTACGCATTAAAATCGAAAAATTAATTAATACACAATGGCACGTCGTAACGGTGATTGATATTGCCATTCCGATGGGGTGTTAAATTCGTATGCAGCACATTCAGCGGTTTGTTTTCAGTCACTATTGCACAGAGATTTTATGTCATGAATTTTAAAACGATAACCTTCGTTTTCATCATCGTATTACTTCAAGGTTGTGCAGGCGCCCGAACGAGTTACGAATCCCTAATTGAAACGAGAGGCGATGACTCGGCTATTTATTTAGCCGTCGGCGAAACCAAAGAGGTTTTAAGCATTAGCAATGGTTTCCCTGGCTGGTGGGGAATCTATCCTGCAATAGCCTCATTCTCGCCTGACATTGCGAGTGTGAATTGCGAAGCGAGTACGTGGAGTGAAGTGTGTTATTTGACGGCTAATGAAGTCGGTGAAACCTGGTTGACCTATGGCAATGCATTCACCATGGAGCTGAGTGAGCCTGAGTCTCAAGCGAATAAAATAAAGGTGATTGTGAGTCCAAAATAACGCCCGTTTTGCTTCGTGGGTATATTAAATTTTAGTAGGACAGAATCAACATGAATCGTATTCGTAGTATTGTCAGTCTTCTTTTATTGAGCAGCGCTAGCTATACGCAAGCAGCATTGCCGCCTTCTGCCGTCAATTTGAGAGACTTGAATACGATGGTCCTTTTTATCAAGGAACACCAACAAGTGGCTCATACATTGAAACAGATTGACCTAATATCTCTTACTATATTTTTTGATCATGATTGCGAAGCTCATTTTGAGAGGCAAAAACCAAGCTTTTTGTCAAGAGCTATGCCAGGGCCGCAGCCAGGGATAGAATTCAAAAGCAGTAACTGCCCAGTGATTGAGGATCATGGCGAGTAATATGTATTTTATTCGAGAAAAATAAGGTGCTCACTATCAGTTTGACGAGTATCGTAAGCTATTCAATATGGCAAAACTAAACGGATTAGTAGGGAGGTAATTTAGTCCGTACCGTCTAAATGTGGTTCAGGCAAGGCTCTATCAATCGTTGGGTGGTGGCGATATTACTCTTGAGACTTAAACTGACTTGAAATCCTTCGGCTTTGCGGCCGTGCTGGTTCGATTCTGGCCCTAGGTATCATTATATATCGAAGCCTCAGTCGTTTATTCTACTGGGGTTTTTTTATGGAATTAGCATTGGTACGGAGATATAGCTGAGCCGCTTTATTTGCCTTTTAAACATAGATTGGCTTAATCTCAGTTACAGAGTAAATAATTAAAGATGGGGGGCTACTTCAAATGTCTAAAGCAAACACGCCAATTTCAGAATCCAATTTAATCGAGAATGATACGCAATATGAAGTTGTGCCTCGTAGGCGTTCTGAAAGGCGTAGTACAGGGCAGCCAGATATTAAGTCTAAGTTTTCCGCCGTAGATAACGATATAAAAGTGCAAAAAGTCGAAAACACACACATTGATTTAGCTGACAAAGGAGAAGAACGCCGTCAATCAGGCAGACGTTCTTCAAAACCTACATTACTCAGCGTTGACGAAATAGCAATATTACGTAAAAAATAAATTAAGCTGGAGTCAAGTTCCAAAGCATCAGTAGTTTATTTTGTGTAACAATTCTTTCTAAGCAACTTTACGCGCCAAGACGAAATTCTATCAACTAAATAACTTTACTGTAGCTTAAAGGTATCACGCAAAATATCTGCTATTACACTTGGAATCGCATCATCCCAAGTGCGACTATTCACAGAGACTTCATGAGCAAATTCATCTTGAGATAGTGAAAAAATAGTCGACTAGGCCAAGGCTTAAGTGCCGAACGGTCGATCACATCACTGCTTGAGATTTTATCATCATGAGCCAGTTTGAATTCAGCTCTACCATGGTCAATATGACAATAATAAAATTGTCCATTATCTTCATGGATCATGTCTTTATTGACGTTTAGAGCAAATAATACTTCTTCACGCACCCGAAAATCTAACGCATTATTTGGGTTACATCAATAAATGATGAATATCATCAGTACAGATAGGTCGTATCAGGCGTTCTATTTCCTGACCATTTCGGAGTAGAATGAAAGTCGGCCAAAGCTTAACTTTGAATGCTCGCCCCAGCGGCTTACCCTTCCCGTCATATAGCTTGATATGGGTAAGTTCAGGATGATCTTTTAACACCTTCTGCACTATGGGCTCGGCTAATTGGCAATGTGGACACCATGGCGCACCAAACTCAAGAATAATATCGCCTATCATCTTATTAACCTGTTCAAGAGTCGGTGCGTCTTCTGAATAATCTAAGTTAAATTCATTTTGGCCAGTTTTCATATGACTTACCTTCCCCTCGTTGATTGAAAATAATTGACTAACATGCCAGCCATAAACGGCTTACAGTTAAGTTAATTAGATGACGTGTGTTCTTCGCATATTGTAGTATTTTATCTATAAATTAATTTGTAATAATGCCCCCCGCATTTGGGTGATATTCGCGAATAGGGCGAGGCTGAATTCCTCAGCACAAGCAAGCAATGCGTGTATTATACTTTTCGGTTGGGTGACGTATTTATCTATTTAGGCACTACTACAGAAAGTGACGGACTAATTTAAGGTTTCTTTGTTTAGTGTGCTTGTTGCCTGTATTGATAATTGTAGTTCGTATGTTTTGTAGCTGTGTACTTATTGGTTTTTATACCGAGAAGTAAGGTCAGCTATTTCCGTCTTGGCCTTGGCGTTTCCCCGAATAATTGCTCGCGTAATATAATCCAACAGGTTTGTAATACTCGTTGCAAAACAACGCCATCATCGACTAGAAAACGTACAATCACGCCACTGTTATTGGGTAGTGTTGATGCACCGGCATAGCAGTTATCAAACTGAGTTAATGTCTCTCTTAATACCTGAAGAATTTGTTCTGGACTGAGTAAAGGAGCAATAAGAAAAATGGAGCCCTGGGCACGATAATGTCCATTAATAGCGGTGTTATCGGTTTGTACAACATTGCCCGTTAATTGAAACCTATCCAAAACCAGCGTTCTGCCTGCTTCATCAATAATTTCTATATTACTGTGATAATAGGCAAATGGCTGTTCCTTTGAATTATCCTTGCTATTCTTCTTGTAACGAGGATCATGCCAAATGAAAGAATCCGACAACATAAGTTGTGCTGTATTTGCCATGGTCACACGAATATCTGAACGGTATGCTGCACCACTGAATAATACGGTTGGATCGGGTAAATATTCACAGTAACTATGTTCAGCTAGGGTTATCGATAGAGATTGTCTTGCCTGCTTTTCTTGTGTGTTGTGAACTATCGTACCTGCCTGAGTGGTCAGGTGTAACTTTGCTTGCTTGTCTAAAGTTATATCCATACTCAACTCATCACCACGATACACCCCTCCTGAGGATGACTGTAGGTAGAGTGTAACCATACCATCGGGATCACCTTCAACCACACACGGGCGTGTTATATGAAAAGGATGCTCTGTACGTTGACTAGAAATAAAGGTGTTTATTTTAGTATCGGTTGAAAAAGTTAAATGGGCTTTGGCATGTCTAAATTGAGTCGTTGATGGAGGAGGACTTGGTTGTCCCTTGTCGGCTCTTGATTGATTCATAAAGAGAATCTCATTAAGCTGGTGAAGAATTGAAAAGTAAATTACTAATGATATAGTCAACGATTTCATCAGTACCTTCGCCTGTACGACTATTAACGGCTACCACAGGGCGGTCCTCACGCACATCCTTAGCTTCTTGATACATGGCATCAAAATCAACACCAACATAAGGTGCTAAATCTTTTTTATTGATAACAAGTAAATCGCATTGCAGTATGCCTGGCCCTTTTTTACGTGGGATATCATCACCACCAGCAACATCAATTACAAACATCCATAGATCCACTAAGTCTAATGAGAAGGTTGATGCTAGATTATCTCCACCACTTTCAATAAGAATTAATTCCATCTCAGGAAAATTCAGAGCCATCTGTTCAGATGCTTCTATATTCAAGGTCGGGTCTTCACGTATTACAGTATGTGGACACGCTCCTGCTTCTACAGCCATTACGCGTTCTGGTGCAATCAGGCCACTTCTTCTAATACGTTCGGCATCTTCCTTGGTCACCAGATCGTTGGTGATAATACCTATCTCAATATTGCGTTTCTGAAATGCTGGAATCAGCTTTTCAATCAATGCCGTTTTTCCTGAGCCAACGGGCCCACCAATACCGACTCTAGCAGGCCCCGGTATTGAATGTAATTTTAGTGATTTGTTCATCGCAGAATATACCTTTGTGTTAATGGAAGCTCTGTTGCTGGTTCACACGTGGCAAGTTCACCATCAATAAACACATCAAAGGTTTGTGGATCAACCCGCATTTCTGGACAGACATCGTTATGCAACATATCGCGTTTAGTTAAATGACGAGTCCCGCTTGCTGGAAGTAACTGCTTTTTAAGCCCGAGCTTCTGTGCCAATCCTTTTTCAATTGCCAACGGGTTTACAAAGTTAGCGCTCAAATGTTGTTTAGCCAGACCAAAAGAACCCCATTGAGGCCTCATCATAATGGGTTCACACGTCATTAATGACGCGGCGCTATCTCCCATCGCACCATATGCAATAAAGCCACCTTTTACTATTAATTCAGGTTTTACACCAAACATGGCTGGTTTCCACAACACCACATCAGCCATTTTTCCAGGTTCAAGAGAGCCAACATGTTCAGCGACACCAAAACTCCTTGCTGCATTGATTGTGTATTTTGCAATATAGCGTTTGATGCGTTCGTTATCCCCTATCCTTGAAGTCTCGCTGTCGAGTCGACCCCGCTGATCTTTCATCTTGCTGGCAAGTTGCCAAGTTCGGGTAATTACTTCATTAATACGGCCCATACCTTGGCTATCTGAGCCGAGCATCGAAATGGCACCAATGTCGTGCAATATATCCTCTGCGGCAATAGTTTGTGCCCGAATTCTGCTCTCGGCAAATGCTACATCTTCGGGGATTGCTGGATTAAGATGATGGCAGACCATCGTCATATCTAGGTGTTCGTCAAACGTATTTACCGTGAAGGGGTTGGTTGGATTGGTTGATGAAGGTAAACAATTCATTTGGCCTACCACGGAAATGATATCTGGAGCATGACCGCCACCGGCGCCTTCGGTGTGATACATATGGATTGTGCGATTTTTTATTGCAGCCAAAGTGTTTTCAAGAAATCCGCTTTCATTAAGGGTATCAGTATGAATTTGTACCTGAAAATCTAATTCATCAGCGACCGTCAAACATGTATCTATCGCCGCAGGCATTGCACCCCAGTCTTCATGAATTTTGAGACCTACGCAGCCACCCTCAATTTGATCCAACAAGGCGCGTGGTTTACAAGAATTGCCTCTTCCCAAAAATCCAAAATTAACTGGAAAATCTTCTGCGGCTTGTAGCATCTTTCCAACATTAAACGCGCCACCACAATCGATACCTACAGTGATTGGCCCTAATGACCCACCAAATAAAGTAGTAATTCCTGATGCAATGGCATGCTCGCATAACTGAGCACTATCAAAATGTACATGGACATCAATACCGCCGGGTGTTGCAATTAAACCTTCAGCATCTTTTACTGTAGTAGCTTGCCCAACCAATAATCTCGGGTCAACGCCCTCCATTGTGGCTGGATTACCTGCTTTACCAATGCCGATAATCTTCCCGTCTTTGATGCCAATATCACCTTTTACAACGCCAACGACGGGATCAATTATTAGCGCATTGCATATCAACATGTCTAGCGTACCATCCTCGCTATTTAGGCCGGATGTCATACCCATTCCGTCACGAAGTGTTTTTCCTCCACCATGAAGACATTCGTCGCCATACACCGTGTAATCGTATTCCACTTCAGCTATTAGGCTGGTATCCCCCAAGCGCACACCATCTCCTGTCGTTGGGCCATACATATTGGCATACTCTTTTCGACTCATTTTTGCCATTGTTATGCTCCTAAATAATGTTCGTCTTTAGCTTTTTTCAAAGCCTCTTGTTTGACTTTTGCATCTGATACTTTGCCATTGGTTAGATTATTGAGACCATATAGCTCTTTATCTCCACCAAATTCACACAATGTAAATTCTTTTTCTTGACCAGGTTCAAAGCGAACAGCTGTACCAGCAGGAATATCCAGACGCATACCGAAAGCTGCTTCACGATCAAAATCAAGTGCTTTGTTAGCCTCAAAAAAGTGATAGTGACTACCTATCTGAATAGGTCGATCGCCAGTATTTACAGCACGTAAAGTAATTTTGTTACGATTGGCATTGAGTTCAATTTCTCCAGTGTCAGGAAAGAGCTCTCCCGGGATAATATTATTTTCTGGTAAAGGTTCTTTACCGGGGCGAACAGGATCGTGAATCGTAACGAGTTTAGATCCATCAGGAAAAACACCTTCAACTTGCAGCATCGGCATCATGTCACTAACACCTGGAAGCACATCGTCTGAAGTCAGTATAGTGCTACCAAAACTAATCATATCTGCAACTGAACGACCGTCTCGTGCACCTTCTAATATCTCATTAGCAATGATTGCTGTTGCTTCTGGATAGTTCAGTTTTAGGCCACGAGCACGACGTTCCTGAGCTAATTTTGCAGCGGTATATATAGTCAATCGTTCAAGTTCAGATGGTGTTAGATACATAGGTTTATTCCTCTTTTTTTAATTCAATTAGCAAAAAGCCGTTGCTCACTAACTTCATGTCGCATTGCAGCAATCTCAGTTAGTGGCAAATAACTATGCATAAGCTGATCATCTGTTATCGGATTATCAAGAATTTTAGCGATCAACAACGTTAAGTTCTGGCGAATAAGCTGAGCATGCACATGCCCTAATTTACCTAGTCGCATCGCAGCACCTAACAAATCAGAACACACGCCATGGGCGCTTGCGATTTGTGCCTGTTGTTCGGTAAGACCACAATGGTGAAACACTAACCCTTGCACAATAGCTATATGAGCGGGAGTCTCATGGTTAATAAGACGTTGACGATACTCAATGCTATTTGTGGTGCCGAGTCGTGCATGAACACCTAATAGTGCTGCACCATTACGGCATGAGCCACGCCTTAACCCTTCAGATAGCGTTAAGCTATCGACTTCTTTATCAATACAGACAACTACATCGAGATTATTTGCATTGCGATATGTATGACATAAAGCAACACGGTCCAAACTATTCCAGCGGCTTGTTAGCTGAGCGGCAATAAAGTCATAAACGTGTTCTGGCGTGACAATTTTTTTGTCATTAAATAGTGTTTCCAAACCGCCGGAAAAAGCAAAGCTACCACTGGGAAACTGACTATCACCAAACTGCATCATATTGAGCATGCTGAGCACAGGTGATAACGCTGAATCATCCTCTTTTTTAGATTGTTTCAACTCAGCCACGGCTAACGCGTTTGTTTTCTAGTAACGGTGCAATTCTGTCAAGATAACGTTGTGCAGGACCTTCTAGGGCGACCAGAAGATCTATGCCATCAAAACGAATACGCCAATGAAGATTACCTGCCTGATAACCTAGCTCTAGTGCTGCTTCTTTGCTATTAGGGGTTAGACGTAGCCACTGCTCTTCATTAACGCGAATAACAATAGCTCGTTCGTCATCAAGATAGAGCACAGCACCATTAAATAATCGTTGCTCACGAGATAATGAAATACCACATTCAGTGCCTTTATCTGTAGAGATTTTTTGCCGACTTCGGGCTGTGTCAGCTACATTCATTTTGATGAACTCAACCTTGTCGTGATGGCTAAGATGGTGTAGCTGTTCAGTGATTGTCTCATCATTGGCACTGCCAATAATCTCATTTAAAACAAGCATGGTATTCATCCTCATATTCGTCAATTATTTAAATGGTTAAATATTTATTTGCCAACTCATCAGTAAGATCTTTGCCATTCCCTGTTAACACAACCCTACCGTTATCCAGAAAGAGAAATTCATCTGATACTCGTTTGGCAAAACGGATATTTTGCTCGACGAGAATAATGGTTAAATTAAGCTCTTTATTAAGCGTGATGATGGAATCTTCAATATGCTCGACTATATTAGGCTGAATACCTTCTGTTGGTTCATCCAACAACAATAGCTGAGGGTTTGTAGCAATTGCTCGAGCAATTGCTAATTGCTGTTGCTGACCACCTGATAATAAGCCACCAGCTCTGTTTAGATTATCCATAAGATAAGGGAATAAGCTGGGTACAATTTCAGGTATTTCAGCTTTGCCTTTACTGTCAGCAAATCCTCCCATTAAAATATTTTCTTTAACGGTGAATTCAGGAATAATTTCACGTCCTTGTGGTACGTACCCTATACCAGAACGGGCCCTGAAAAATGTCGTTTTTTCAGATAGGTCGAGATCGTTCAATATCAGCTTGCCATTCATTGAACTGGTTAAGCCCATAAGTGTTTTCAGTAGCGTGCTTTTTCCCACACCATTTCGACCTAAAACAGACAATATCTTACCTTTGGACAGACTTAAATCGATGTCATGTAATATATGGCTGCCGCCATAAAAGCTATTAACAGATTCTAGTTTTAACATCAGGCGATTCCCCCGCTTCCCAAGTAAGCATCTTTCACTGCTTGATTGTTTTCTATCTCTTTTATTCGTCCTTCGGCTAGAAACTCTCCTTGATGCATAACAGTGATCTTGTCAGCTATCTCTCGAACAAAAGCCATATCGTGCTCCACTGCAATGATGGTGTGATGACCTTTAAGATTATTCATAATTTGAGATGTTTTTAATGTTTCATCCGCGGTCATCCCCGCTGTCGGTTCATCAAGTAAGATAACTTTAGGATTACGGATAATTAGCATGGCCAATTCCAGCCACTGGGTTTCACCGTGTGATAATTTTTCAGCCAAATCATTTGCTCGCATTTCAAGGTTAGTAAGATTCATCACCTCATGAAGCCGCTCACGATTAACCCCTCGTTTCATTGAGCCAAGATTAGCCAATACCGAATTTTCTTTCATTGCCGCTACAGATAGGTTTTGCAAGACGGTAAGTTCTTTAAACACACTAGGTATCTGGAATTTACGACCAATACCTAATCGAGCAATAAGGTGTGGGGCTTTATTGGTAATATTTTGATCACCCAGAAATATTTGCCCTTCGGTAGACTGTGTCTTGCCACAGATCATGTCCATTAAGGTCGTTTTACCCGCGCCATTTGCCCCAAGTAGTACTCGCATTTCACCCTGTTTAACAATCATGCTGAAATTCTTTACTGCCTGAAATCCACTGAAATTCACGCCTAAGCCATCAATATAAAGATCGAGGTTTTCTTTATGCATCATGCTTCTCCCCGACTTTTAATTTTTGTGCTTTCTGATTGCGCCAGTCAACAAACTTTTCGCACATTGAATGGGCAATACCAGCAAGGCCTTTTGGCATATATAAAACAACTAGAACAAAAAATAAGCCCAGAATAGCTTCCCAAGAGTCTACAAAAATCTCACTCTCACTAACTGACGCACCCAACATTGAGATAGCAATTGCTCCAATACATGCGCCAAGAATCGACGACCTACCGCCTACCGCTGCCCAAATTACGATAGAAATACTGAAAGATAAGTTGAGAAATGTGGGTGATACAAACTCAGACGTGATGACATACAGCGCCCCTGCAACACCTGATATAGCGGCAGATACACAGAAGAAAAATGTTTGATAGGAAGCGGCGTCAAATCCCAGATACTTTGCACGATTCTCATCATCGCGAATCGCTTGTATAATCAGACCTGACCGGCTGTTAATCAAAACTCGGGTAATAAATAAAACACCAATGAGTGAAATCGCTACTAGGTAATAGGTTGCAATGCTATAGGGGTCAAACTCATATCCATTAATATTAAACCAAGCCAAATCAGTTAAGCCGTTAAAGCCTCCCGTCAATGACTGAGCATCAACAACTAAAAGTCGCACCAGTAACACCAATGCCAAGGTAATTATCGAGATAAAAACGCCCGATATACCTTTCCGAAAAATAATTGAGCCGACAAGCCATGCAATTAGCACAGGTAATACAATCGCCATAACTAAGCCAAAAGTTTGAGACTGGAATGGCATCCATAAAAACGATCCACTATTAATACAGCACAAGTCTGCAATAGCATTTGGTTCAGCATTCCACATCATGAAGTCAGGTATTGGACCATCTGCTCCTTGCTCGAGACTAGTAGGACTTGCCAATTTTAAGCTCATTCCTAGCATGTAGGCACCAGCACCGAAAAATAGCCCTTGACCTAAATTTAGAATACCGGCGTAGCCCCAGCTTAATGAAATGGCAACACCTAACATGCCGTAAATAAGGTATTTTGCCGTTCTATTTAACCAGAACTCATCTAATACCATTGGCAGCATGAGAATGGTCACAATAAAGAGTCCGTACGCTATCATTTTTAAGTGTGAGTGAGTCATAATTAACGCCCCTTGTAGTTAAATAAACCGCGTGGGCGCCAAATTATAATGGCGATAACAGCTGTAAAGATGACGGCACGAGCGATGATATCATTGCTAAGGAATGCAACAATTCCGTTCAATTGCCCAAGAATTCCTGATGCGACTATCGAGCCAACTAAACTACCTACACCACCAACCACGACGACCAAAAAGCCATCGACCACTAATGAGCTGCCCATATCTGGCATTACCGTCTTAAACCCAGACATCATTACTCCAGCTATACCCGCTAACCCAGAACCATAGGCAAAGGTAAGTGCATTCACTTTTTTTACATCAATACCACATGCTGCAGCCATGTCGGGATTGCGCATTATGGCCCTGACTTGCTGCCCAATTCTGGTGCGGTACATTAAAAACCAAGTAATCGCAGCCAATAGTGCTGAAATTAGAATGATGGATGTTCGATAGGGTTGAAGAACAAAGTCACCAATCATAATTGATTGGGTCATCACTTCAGGCAGTTTTACTGATTGTAAGCCTGGCCCCAAACCATCAATATGAATACCAAAGAAAGACAGCCCAAATTCGAGTCGAATAGCTTGTTGCAATAAAATCGCCACGCCCCATGTCGCCAGTAAAGTGTCAAACAAACGTGTATAAAGTCGCCGAATCACTAGCTTTTCGATTAGCAAACCTAGTCCTGCACAGACAATAAATGCAATAGGAATCACTGAAAACAGACTCAAATCTAAATATTTCTGAGATAAGACCGTTGTATAGGCACCGATCATTACTAGCTCACCGTGAGCCATATTAATGACTCCCATAGAGCCATACACAATCGATAATCCCAAGGCGACTAGGAGTAATATTGATCCAATGCTTAGGCCAATAAATACTGTATCTAACATCTTAAACGCTCCCGTTTTCCAGACTTATCAGCAAAGAGCTGACAAGTCTGGTTGATGAAATATGAAAACTACAACTTAGAACTATCCATACCAGATGCGGTGCAGAATAAATTATCCGCTGTTTCTCCATAAGCTGAATATGGCAGTGGCATTACAGGCTGTTCTAACTCATCTACAATCTTGCCTTGACCATTTTCTTGCCATTGAGCAATACGTGGAGTCATTGAGTTATGAAGATTTTCAGCGTTAACGGTCATTACGCCCATAGGACTTTCTACCGATACACCTTTGATTGCTTCAATAATCTCCAGCGGTTTTGTTGTACCGGATTTGTCAATTGCAGCAGCCCATTCATATACGCCTTCGTATGCAGCCACCATCGTTAGATGCGTAACCGCTTTTGGGTCATTAACATAAGTACGGTAACGCTCAATGAAATTGTGGTTTACTTCAGTATCAATCGCTTGGAAATACGGGAAAGAGGTGTAGCTACCAGCAGCGTATTTTCCACCTAACGCAGCGACTTCAATTTCTGAAGTGACGGTTGATGCAATAGGTATATCTTTTTGTGAAATACCTTGATTATAGTATTCACGATAGAACGAAATAATTGAGTTACCAACTACAGTGGACAAGACAATATCTGCATCGCTATCTTTAATTTTTTTAACCATTGAACCCCACTCAGAATGGCCTAATTCTAGATATTCATCTGCTACCCATTCCGCGCCATTTTCCTCAATCAATTTCTTAGCTACCTTCGCCAGTTCTTTTGGGAATAGATAATTAGAGCCAACGATGAAGAATTTTTTCTTTCCTAAGGTATTTATTAAGTAAGGAATGTAGTCATTAAGCTGCTGGTTTGGTGCTGTTCCAGTGTAGATAACATTTTTTGAACACTCAGAGCCTTCATAAAATGTAGGAAAAAATAGTAGGTTTTTTCGCTTTTCAATAACCGGTAACATAGCTTTTCGGCTTGCAGAAGTGTAACCACCAAAGACAGTGACAACACGATCACGAATGATTAATTTGCTCACTTTTTCATTAAAGGTTTTAGGGTCACTTGCTCCATCTTCTACGATAGGTTTAATCATTTTGCCGTTGACGCCACCTGCAGTATTGATTTCTTCAATAGCCATCAGGGTAGCATCAGCCAATGACTTTTCTACGATGGACAGCCCCCCTGTCTGCGAGAACAGCACCCCGACTTTGATTTCATCTGCCGCGATAACTTGACCTGTACCAGCAATGGAAACTGCCATAATTAGGGCCGAGGTCTTAAATTTGTGCTTTAAATTTCTTAGTAACTTCATTAACTTTTCCTCTTAAAAAACGCAAAAGGGCTCTCTAATAAATTAGAGAGCCCTTTTGCTCGAATTATTTTTTAGCTAGACATTTAGAGATTGATATTTCTGAAACGAAGATACTCTGCTTTTAAAACTAATAGCTAGACTTGAATCGCGCTTTTGCGAACAGTCCTAGTATGCAGATCAATCAATCCTCAAAATTACATCTGCATAGGTTATGCCAAAACGCTAAGTTATTAAAAAATAACAAATTTAATTTGGAACGCTTATGTTTTCCAACACTGCATGCTTGATTTTGGGGCAAACTCTCACTTAAGCGCACTGTTTTAGTGAAATAAATCTCAATATCTCATTTCGGATAACAGAAAAAATTCTAAATTGACTTTTATTTTTGTCTATGGTCAACTTAAAAAGACATTTAGATAACTCACTCCAATTGCAAACTATTTGCCGTTACTTACGGCTCTAAGCAAGTCTAGTAAGACTCAGCTTTAATTTCGAATGCCTAATCCATAGGTTTAAACGTGAGGTTTTTAATGTCGAAAAATGCTACTGCTGGAATTCCTGTCGGTATTCTTTATTCACAAACAGGCGTAACAGCGAATCCAGAACTTACAATGCTTCGGGCAACACTTTTAGCTATAGATAGAATCAATCGTCAAGGTGGCCTGAATGGACGACGACTCATTCCTATTTGTGCTGATCCACAATCTATTCCTCAAAACTACGGTACTCTTGCTCAGAAGCTAATCGTTGAAGATGGCGTAAAACTTATCTTCGGCGGTTATACCTCTAGCTCACGCAAAGCAATGCTTCCCACAATTGGGCGATATGATGTTTTACTGTTCTACCCCACACAATATGAGGGGTTTGAATTCGCACCAAATGTTATTTATACCGGTGCAGCTCCAAACCAAGGTTGTGTTCAACTAGCTCAATACATGTTGAATAATGTTGGGAAGCGAGTCTGCATGGTTGGCTCAGATTATATTTGGCCACGCGAAATTAACCGAATCATGCGAGAATTAATCGAAGAGGCGGACGGTGAAGTATTGTGTGAGAAATTTCAGCCACTAGAGGCCGATAAAGAATCTATATATAGTATTGCAAAAGAGGTTATTGCACAAAAACCAGATTTTGTTTTTTCCAATTTTGTGGGCAAAAGCATCGAATATTTTTATGATGCAATGCAAACGCTTGGCGGTGAAAACAGAATACCAATCGCTAGTCTAACAACAACTGAAACTGACATTCAAGCAATGGGCATTGATGCTGGGGTTGATCACTATACTGCTGCACCTTATTTTCAATCCATTAATAGTAATATTAATAAAGAGTTGGTTAAGGAATATCAGTCACTCTATGGTGTTGATCAAGTCACCACAATGTGCTGGGAAGCAGCATATTTTCAAGTTCATCTCGCCATTAAAGCAGTAGAACTGGCTAGCTCATTTCATGCTTATAAAATTATGGAAAAACTTCCAGAAGTTCAGCATACCGCCCCTCAAGGAATGGTTAGAATTGATGCTGATAATAACCATTGCTATTTATGGTCGAGAATTGGGCGTGTAAATAAACAGGGGCAATTCGATATTCTTGTGACATCGAATACAGCACTTAAACCTGATCCCTATTTAGTATCATACATCACCGCTACTGTTTCAGATGTAGAATTGTCATGAGCAAAAGATTACAAGCGGCTCAACAACCACTAGAGCTTTCATCACTAGTCCGCAACCTTCGTCAACATGAAATTCTATTGGTAATGCCAGAAAGTGAGAGCCGAACCAAAATAGAGCAACAGATACGACGCATCGGCTTTCCTCTTAAAACGAAATGGCCGCCTCCTAAAGAAATTGAGCCTAATTATCAGGTCGTAATGCTAGGTCTAACACCTATTATAGAAAATGAGCATGACTTTCACTGGAATGTCGAAAATCCACCTGCTGCATTAGTTCTGATAGTTGATTACGAGAATCCTTTAGTTCTCCAGTATTCATTGAGTTTGAATGCACAGGCAATTATTGGCTTGCCATTTCATCCATTAGGCATGCTAAGTAATTTATTACTTAGCCTACAGGAATACAAACAGACTCGTGCAATGCTCAAAACAATTCGAAATTTAGAGTCAAAAGTAACGGCCAGCCAGTATATTGAAAAGGCCAAACAATATATCAGCCAAAGTAAAGACGTCAGCTTAGAAGAGGCTTACGTATATCTTCGTACGCAAGCCATGGAATTGCGAATATCTGTTGGTGAAATGGCAAAGAGCATCATTGCAGAAGACTTATCCAACCGTAAATAAATGGAAAATGAGGGAAATTAGTCATGAGCAGTTATCCAGCAGAGTAAGCATTGTTAATAGGCACTATTACACTAAGCGATAATGCTGAGTATGCCCATAAGAAAATAAACGACCTTATAATCTATTGTCAGATGGAAACTAAGTAAAAGTCGACTTTCTACCCTGATTTTGTGGCGAACTCATTACAGTCTTACGGTAAAAAAATATTCTATTTGAAGTATTTCTAGTTAATGCCAGATAAACTTTCCCAAAAACACCGTTACTTATTGGATGCAGAACATGAATGATCTATTTACCAAGGCTCCTGAATCAGGGGTGATCGACGTTTTGGAGCGCCTCACAACAACACTTGAGAGCTTTTTACCTGATGACAAAAAACAAACGCCACCATCACTAGCTGATGCGCTGGCATACCGCTGGCAATATAGTCGAGGGATGTTTGCTAGAGGGGCTTTAGTACCTGTAATCTCCCCACAGTTGATCTCTTTTTCTGATCTTAAAAATATCGATGAGCAGAGTGAGCGGTTGTTTAAAAATACACATCAGTTTGTTAATGGCTACCCATCAAATAATGTACTTATGACGGGGGCTAGAGGAACGGGAAAGTCCTCATTAGTACGTGCATGCCTTGAGGCTTTTCACAACAAGGGGCTGCGTCTTATCGAAGTTGAAAAAGAGCACCTCAATGATCTCCCTGATATCCTTAATTTAATTAGAAACAATAAAGAGAAATATTTAATATTTTGTGATGATCTTTCATTCGAAGAAGGTGAGAACAGCTATAAAGGTTTAAAGACGGTGCTTGATGGCTCTATTGTGGGTACGCTTGCAAATGTACTGGTTTATGCCACATCAAATAGAAAACACATGATCACTGAACGCATGAGTGACAACCTTGAGCATAGAAAAGGCGAGCGAGATGAAATACATCCCGGTGACGCCGTTGAGGAAAAAATCTCTCTCTCAGATCGTTTTGGTCTGCACCTTAATTTTTATAGCTTCAATCAAAATGAATATCTAGATGCGGTAAGTCATTGGTTAAATAGCTTTAGCGTTAATCTTTATGATGATGAAAGCATACGTAATGAAGCAATTCAGTGGGCGACACAACGTGGAACGCGTTCTGGCCGTACAGCGTGGCAGTTTGCACGAGATTATGCTGGGAGAAAAATGATGGATGAAACGGAAGTTTAAACTCCAGATGTCTTGTTAGCCATCAAATAAAGTGGCTTTGTATTTTAGAATATATCAACCTTCGTTAAGGTTGTTCGTGTGACTAATGCTTTTACCGTAACCTTCGCACCACTTGAGGGATATTTTTCTGATTCTGCGTTCAAATTTTGGTTCTTGAAGGCTGGATTGTTATGTAGTAGCTTATTCTCAGGTATTTTCTTCAGTGGTGCGTATATGAAAGCTAAAATTACAGTCCTTCTTCTTGCTATTGTTATAAGTGGTTGTGCTATTGAACCATTACCTATTACTGAGGCTGATGGTAAAAAAAGTTATGCCTTGAATTGTAATTCAGGCATAGAAAAGTGCCAGCAGAAAGCGGCTGAATTGTGTCTTGGCGGGTACGATATTATTGATCACGTTAAAAAGTCATCAACAGTTGTTCCACATTATGGTGAATATCCCATGACAATAAATATTGAGAGCCTGACTATTAAATGTCAGTAGTGAAATGAGCTGAAGCCTTAATGGCCGACAGCGATAACACAACTATCTTATAACGCTTGTCACTTGACGTTCTATCCGTTGCATTAGACTGGCAGAAGATTATAGTACTCGCTTAGTCCTGCAAGTATATTGGTCGTGGCAATAGATGATAGGATTAATCCCATTACCCGACTAATTACGCGGGCACCACTACTGCCAATAAGACGGTTAACACCTCCTGCAACGAGCATTAATAGGTAAGCGATAAGTAAAACAGATAACATCACCAATGCTGTTTGGACCTGCTCCCAAATACTAAATACGTTGTTTTTTGTTAATAGCACGGCTGCCAGCATTGCTCCCGGGCTTGCAATTGAAGGCACGGCAAGTGGAAAAATCGCGGTGTCTTTGTGATCATCGTCCAAAAGTTTTATTTCTTCCTCAGGCTTGCTATCACCAAATATCATACTGAGTGCAAACAGGAATAAAACAATGCCTCCGGATATTTGGAAAGCAGGAAGTGGGATGGATAAGGCTTTCAATAAGAGCTCACCAACAACCAAAAAGAATATTAATATAGCGGCCGATACCATCGTTGCAAGCAAGGCGATTCTGCGTTTTGTTTTTTGATCATATTGATCGGTTACTGCAATGAATACTGGTATCGTTCCAATCGGATCAATAACCGCAAAAAATGAGATAAAAACAGCTAAGATGTCGATCATTATATTTAAACCATGTGTGTAAGAATTTAAGGCCTGACACAAACGAATTCGGCAAGAAGCGAAGCACTACTAGACTCGCTTGATCTGCTTATTATAGTTTATTCAAGGTGATTTTAAATCTTGGTGGACGTTGCAAGTGATTGGCGTCTTGTATAACTTAAGACGCTAATTCAGTGAATTTATTATAGTACCTTAATGATAGTATGGCATGCTATTAAGTTAAATTTAACTAATCAACACTAGAAAGGATGGCGTTATGTCTAAAACAGCATTAATTATTGTCGACTTACAAAACGATTATTTCAAAGGTGGTAAGTGGGTCTTAGAGGGCACTGAAGCTGCAACGATAAAAGCAGCTGCATTACTCAAACGTTTTAGAGAAAAGGGATTACCCGTCGTGCACATACGCCATGAATTTCCAACGGTTGACGCGCCCTTTTTTGCTCCTAATTCAGAAGGTGTAAAAGTACACTCATCAGTACAAGAAGTAGAGGGTGAGTCCGTTGTAGTAAAGCATCAAATTAATGCCTTTAGAGAGACTAACCTAAAAGAAGTTTTAGATGCGTTACAGGTTGATAGTGTGGTGATTTGCGGCGCCATGAGTCATATGTGTATTGACGCTGTCACTCGTGCTGCCACTGACTTTGGTTATAAATGCTCTGTGGCGCATGACGCGTGTGCTACGTTAGCGTTAGACTTCGACGGTATCCATGTTCCAGCAAAACAGGTGCATGCCGCTTTTATGGCCGCGCTAGGCTTTGCTTATGCCAATGTGGCTTCTACAGATAAGCTTTTGACTGAAATCTAGAGCGTTGCTATAAACGGCATCTCGCAAACTTAGTTCTCGCTATTATCCTATCAAAGCCCTTGAAGTTTATGCTTCAAGGGCTTTTTTGTTGGGTGGCATTTTTATCTTCTAACGTAGTTTAAATAATTCATGATTGAATTTATCAGACTGTAAACCGTGTTTAATAAAGTCGTTACGTAATGCCTCACCAAGCTCAAAAGGTCCACAATACCAGATACTGGCGTTCTGCCAGTCAGGAACGAGAGCGCGAATACGTTTGGCATCCAAACGACCATCTTCATTATCTATCATCAAATGTAGCTTTATCTTTGATGCCTCAACATCAGCCAATAATTTCTCTCTAATGACCTGATTGATTTGACGAGTCGGGTGGAATAAATCGATAACTCTTCCATCTGGTTTTGCAGCAAGCTGTTTCATTCGTGCAATAAATGGCGTTATTCCAATACCTGCACCGATCCAGATTTGTCGTGGTTGATTGTCGTTAAAGTCAAAGCCGCCATAAGGCCCCTCCAGTATTATTGGCATACCCACTCTTAACTTCTCATTCAACTTGCCAGTATGGTCTCCTAAGGCTTTAATGATTAAGTGAATCAATCGGGTTTTTGGATCCCATGCTGAAGCAATGGTATAAGGATGTGGGCCCTCTTTTCGATCTGACATCGCAAATGCAAACTGCCCTGCTTGGTGGCCAGGCCAACCTTCTGCTATTTTCACGGTCACATCTATCACTGTCATTTCATCATGATATTCGAGCGATTCAATCTCGCCATTGACTTTACGCTTACCACCAACTCGTCCTAGCAGTACCCAAATTGCAGCAAAGCTACCGCCTGCTATTAAGAGTGCCATCAACCAACCTATGGGTTGTGACCAATAGTCAAACTTAAGCAAAATTAAGGTATGAAAGGCGAGTAATAAGTAGGTCACGGCTAATAAATTATGCGTTTTAGCAAACCAACGATAAGGAAAGCGGTTAATCAAGGCTAAAACGATCAGTAATGCCGCGGCATAAAATGCCCATTCACCTATCGTCTCGGCTAATCCACGTTGTGAGTGAAATAACCCTTCCCAAAAACCTAAATCAGCTTGTTCCGTTCTTGGTCCACGTTCTGGTTTGACTAACCAACCCCAGCCCACCATCCATTTTGTGCCTTTGGCAAACCACCAATGTGATACCGAAAAGACTAAGGCACTGATGCCCAACCACTTGTGTAGCCGATACATCTTATCCAGCCCTTTCAGATACGGCTCAATAAACGTAGGTCTAAGTGCTAATAATATCGCCACACTCATCAAGGCGATTGCCATCACGCCACTGTATTGTACGAAGACACTACGGAATGAAAAGTAGGTAAGTGGCTCGGGCAATAAACTATCAGCAAACAACCACAATGCTGTTGGTAACAACAGCGCAAGTAATAACGTGTATTTGATACTTTTCATTAGCTAACCAATTAATATGTTCAACTAGATTATTATCTTACCTTTAAAACATTTTGGCACTGATCTAGGTCATCATTTATTGTGGGACTCAGTAGTTTATTTTAAACAAAGCTGCTATCAGAGTGCATCAAGCTTAAATGGCATGCTTAGCCAACCATCATCGGACTTTTTGGAAACAAGATCACTGGTTTGAAGTTGCTTTTCTTTAAGTTCACTATGTTCTTTAAGAAATGCAATAACGCTATTCTGGCGGGCTAATGCGAGATTGCGAAGATCTGAATCTGTGATTGATTCAATCTCTATTAAGCCCGCTTTCAACTTGGCATTGTAAACCAGCACATCCAACTCACCATCCGTTTTTTCTGGTGTTTTGCTCAACTCAATTAAGTCATGTTTTATAGTCTGCACATCTGGGCTTAAAGTCGCTTCCGTATATAAGCGTTCCAAAACCATCTGGTTTCTAACCATGAGTTGATGTTCGGCATCCGTATTTTCCAGATTGGTTTCAATACGACGTTCGACGGCTTTCACTTTTAGAATTTGACGATCAGTTGCTTCATCAAAAGGTGCAGGTATTACTAAAACCAATTGAGGTCTTTGTTGTAATGCAGTGGCTAAGTTGAGTAGTTTTTCTTGTTCGGGAGGGGCTAGATCACTACGACCAGCGCGGAAACGAACATCCTTTATCGATTCGTCACTACTGCCCAGAAGACTGGCTAAAAAGCGAAATGGTGCCGTGACGATATTACTAATAGCATTGGCAATTGCACCACGAATCACTGGGCCCATGCTGAATTGTGGGTCATTAACATTACCTTTAACAGGAATGCTAAGATCAATGACGCCATCGCTATTTTTCAACAATGCAATGGCGAGATCTAATGGTAGATCAAGCGCACCAGGTGATTCTACTTTCCCCCCTAATCGGATATCCCTAATAACAACCTTATTAGTGGCATTTAATTCATTGTTGATAACGTCATAAGTTAACTCAATATCGCCCCGCCCTTCAGCAATTTCTCGCCCAGCAAACTTAATGGTATAGGGGCTAACACTTGGTAAATCTAAATTGGTAAATGCTAATTTAATACTGGTTTGATTTGTGATATTCAACGGATTCATTGAACCGTTAATTTCGACTAAACCGAACTCATCCACTTGGCCTTCTAAAGTAATGTCTACGGGTTGTTGTGAGCGGGTTGAAAAGCCACTTATTTCACCATTAAGTTTGTGCATATTGGCATGAAATACTATCGGTAAATTCTCATCTGTATATTGTGAACTAGCATCGTTTAACTTGACTTTACCAATAGTGAACTCATAGTTTGGAGATTGCTCTTCTGGTGGCGTATCTTGTTGTTTTACTGTTGTTTCTGCTTGTTTTTTGACGAGTAATCCAATATTGGTTTCGCCCGTTTGGTTTACCAGAATTCGACTATAGAGTTTATCGACAGCCACTTCTGAGATGTCTAACGATTGTTTTGCCAGTGAAAGGTTAACGCTCTTGAATGCTAATTTATCGAGGCTTAGCAATTTTTCATTAAGCTGTTGATTATCCAGCTGCAATGACGTCAACTCCAGATTGCCCTCGAAAGCCAATGGTTCTTGATCATCCGTCGTTATTTTGGCGGTCGAATCAATGCTGCCATTGATAAGCCCAATGTAAGCATATTGGCTTAAATAGGGTTGCACAGGCACTAGTGACAATTGTTGAATACTGACTGTTGAATTCAGGGCTAGGCTGGGAAATAATTGTATGTCCCCTTGAAGATCAATTTTTCCGCCCGATTCTAAATTAATAGTCGAGGTGAACGGCATATTATTATCGGCTAAAAGACTAAAGTTTTGCAGGTTAGCCGCGAGATTCACCGATAAACTAACGGGTGTTTCAGGTGCTTGGTCTTCAAGTTCAAGGCGAGTATTAGCTATTGCAATGTTGGCGATATCAAGCTTTAAAGGTTTAGCATTATCGCCTTCTGGTTCTGGAGTGTTTTGCTCTTCTGATGGTGTTGCAAACATTTGAACCCAATTGAGTTCACCTTGCTTGTTTTGTGTTGCCACAATCTTGAAGTCATCAAATAATATGCTATCGATACTTAGCTGATTATCTGGGTAAGCGAAATCACCGTTACTAATTTTTATCGTACTAGCATTTAGGATGGCAGCGGGCTCTCCGATTTGATTAATACTAAAATTAGCCAGTTCGAGATCAATCTTATTGAACTTGAACGTTGCATCAGGGCCATTAATATCGATGATATACGCCAAATTCAGGTCTAGCAGGCCATTATTAAATTCGAATGGTAGCTCATCCTTTAAATAACGATAAGGCATGCCTAAATTAAAGTTTTTTAAACTTACTTGACCATCTAAATGCAAGGGTGACAACACTAGATTACCATTTAGCCTTAGCTCGCCTTTATTTTCAAAATCAATGACCAAATCATTACTAGCGGCGTGTCCCGCCTGAGTAGAAAAATCTGCAAGATGAATATTAATCGGGCTGAACACCGTTTCAAAATCATCTGTAGGCACATCATCACGATAATGTAATTCGCCTTTTGTGTAATTGAAATTACTAATTATAAAGGTTACGAGCGGCTCTTTTTTCTCGCTATCTACTGGTTTTTCTAGCTCTTGTTGATCCGTTACTGCCGTTTGATTCCAACTCTGTGCTAATCGCGTTAAGGCGTTATCTGTTGCACTGTAACGTCGAAAATGCAATTTTGGCGAGTCGATGCTTATTTCTTCAATAGTGAGATTACGTTTGACCAGTTGTGAGGGTTGAGCATTGACATAGAGCTTGCTCCACCCCGCCAGAGGCTGTTTATTAGCATCATTTAATTGCAGGTCATCTACCGTCAATTCAAAAGTGTAGGGATTAAAGGCTATTTTTTGTACAGAAGCTTGGATACCAAGCCGTTGGTCTAAGATACTTACGAGTTGTTTTTCTGCCAGCCAAGGAATAAGAAAAAACCCCATCATCGTGTAGAGCACGATTATGCTGAACACCCAAATCATCAGGCGACGATAGCGTCGCAAAGTAGCTTTAATAGAATTCATGCTTAATGTCTTATCCTTGAGATAACAAATCCAGTTTACCTTAACAAAGCATTAGAATACAGCCAGAAACAGCCTTGATATGGCGTGTCGGTTTGATTACAGCCCTAGTGCCATCATATATCGACGCGTTTCTACTGAACGGTTCAAGCTTTCTTATGAATGAACGAGAAATTATTTGCATGACATAAGAAGGCTTTATGTAGGTAAAATCGTTATTCCAATGTTCACTTAAATATTCTGCTAAAAATCATAAATAATGATTTGCAGCAGAATGACCGTGACAAAAACTATTCAGGAGTTTTAAATGAGCCACAATATTGATTCGCCCGTCACCCAGTTACTCAATCAGCTGACTATTAAATATGATGTGATTGAAATTCCGTTGTCTGAAGATAAAAAACCGATCCGTAATCTAGAAGATTTACTCACTTCTGAAGGTCGCGATCCATCATCGGTTGTACGTAGTCTGTTATTCAAAACTGGATCAGGCTCCTTTGTTTTACTGGGTGTTGCTGGTGGTGGACGTGCTGACTGGGGCGTATTACGTAAACATCTTGATGAACGAAAACTTCGCATGGCTGAATTTGATGAAGTCAATGAGGTGACCGGCTATGTTGTGGGTGCTGTTCCACCTATTGCTCTGCCGGAAACTGTTCGAGTTTTGCTTGATAAAAGTGTGACTGAATACGACACGGTCATTATTGGCAGTGGTGTACTGGGCTATGCGCTGGCGCTTGCTAGTAAGGATCTTCAAACAGCCATGAACGATCCAGATATCGGTAATTTTGTTAAAGCAGAAAGTACTGAAAACTAATATAGATTCAAATACTGTAAAGGCCAATCTAGGGCGGATAAAAATAAAGAAAAGTAGATAGATTTATTGTCGAATATTAATAAATCTCTACTTTTAATCATATAGGTCTATATTACGGTTTTAATGTAAATTTAAGCTCGAAAACGCATGAAATTTATTTTGTTTTGTTCTGTTTAATTTCCAGATTTACACTATCGTTATTTTGGAGGCACATATGGGCTTTCGTTTGTTTATTGGACTATTCGTTTTATTTTTTGCAGGTGAGGTCATGGCGATTGAAGAAGCTAAATACACAGTAATAGAAAAGACAGATGAGTTTGAACTACGTGCTTATAGTCCAAAGATCTTGGCAGAAACTGTTGTATCAGGATCATTGAGTGAGGCATCTAGTGCTGGATTTAGATTGATTGCAGATTATATTTTTGGCAATAACACTTCACCTACAGGCGGTAACGAAAAAATCAGTATGACAGCCCCTGTTACTATTGAGCCCAAGTCAGAAAAAATCAGTATGACGGCGCCAGTCACTATTGAGCAAGCAGGCGAACAATGGCGGATGAACTTTGTCATGCCAAGTGAATACACCTTAGCTACATTGCCTAAGCCCAATAATTCAGCTGTGACTTTACGTGAAGTACCAGCAAGCAATTATGCTGTGATTCGTTTTTCAGGCTTTGCTGGTGAAGATAAAGTGGCGAGGAAAACGGCCGACTTAATTGCATGGTTAACCAATAAAGGCATTACACCTATTGGTAAGCCTGAACTGTCTCGCTATAATCCGCCTTGGACATTGCCATTTTTACGTCGTAACGAAGTGATGGTCGCATATTAGAATGCAACTTGAAGGGTGAAGCCTTTAATTATCACACCATGGACATGCTAAAGGCTCTCCGACAAATATGCCTTCTCCAGGTTGTTGAACCGATTTCCAATAAGCTTCGATTAAGCTTTCCCCAGTCAGATAGCTAGGAATTAGAACCTGTGCATCAGGAAACTTCTGCGTGTAATTACAAGGCTCTATAACAGCGCCATAACTGCCCGTCACTCCTGCTTCTAACCAACGATAGACACTCATTTGGCCTGTATTATTAATGCCTGCACCACCATAAGAAGTGAGATGATCTGCAATCGCACCGGGTAAATAACTATTGGTATTAATATCTGGGACCTTTACATGGCCGGTCATATAAAACAGGATGTTTTGCCTATTTTTAATCAACGTGCCGTTGGAATTACCTCGCTCATCAATATAATGTAAGTTGACACCCTTTTTCTGTGGCCATAATTCGGCGATGCTTTCAAAACTTGGCCAGCGTGTGCTGCGTTGATTATCGCTCGTTCTAACAAGATAGCCTTCACCTGTTGGTTGGCTATTATCCGCGGCAATGCCACGATCAATCAGTTGTTTGGCATCTTCAAATGTGCGGCCGCTTAGCATCATGCTTAATCGTAAATCATCTCGCTGCCAAAGCATTTCAGCTGGAGCATTAAAATAAGGACTGCTTGCTGTGGGGTGGCAGCCTCTACTCAGTAGAGAGGTATGACTGCAATATTTTTCATCAAAACCCAATGTAAATGCACTGGTAATCGACATACAATCCACCCTGTAAGGTGTATGCCAAGCTAATAACAAAACTTTGATGTTCTTTTTTAGGTGCTTTGAAATTTGCTGCTGAATAGTTTTAAACTTTTGGCGGTTAAGTATTTTCGGGTTTCCAAGAATATCGACCGCTATGATTTGAGATGCTGGTACATGGCGTTTTTTCGCATAATATTCTGCGATTTTTTTAGAAAGACCATCCGTCTTTTTATACAAGATAAGTACATTATCACCTGTTAATTTAGATGATGCCGCTTCTGCAATGCCCAATGCAATCATGGACATAAAGAGAAAGATCATCAGAGATAATTTTAGGTGTCTGAGCATATTATGATTCTAATAGAAATGTTTAAACAGGGATTAACATACCCTCTTAATATCTTATTGTCAGTGTTAATTTGGTCATTAACAACTTGTAGCAGGTTAGCGTTAACCTGAATGACTTACTGAGCAGTATTTTACTACACTAAAAATTGGTTTTGTTGTATCTGCAGTTATGATCTAACGTTCTACAAGACTAATTAATATTGCATATAACGGATAAATCAATGGGGATAATCTTTGACCGATCCCTACAATTTATCAGACGGACAAACTGTCGGAAATTGGGTCCTATCAAATTCAAACCAACCAGTACCACAAGCCTTTGATCATTAAGGCTACCCGCATTATGGGCGGCGTTTATGTCTCGAAAGGCTGTGATTACAACCGCTATATCATTTAGTTCTAACACACACTTCAAGTATAGCTATTCTGTATTTCCATATTTTTTTATCAAATATATACTCAAGTATAAGAATTAATAATAAAAGTAAGTTAAAACGTGTTGATAAGAAAACTACATAATTAGAGAGAAATATCATGGCACAAGAAGATGTAAAAGCAGCAATGATGAAATCCATCGAGGCTATCAAAGCAAACCCAAAAGCAGCCAATATTTTTTTTAAGGCAAGTACGGAATTACTTGAAGATGTTCGATGTTCAGCACAGGTCAGATCCTTTTCCCCAATGATAATAGATGATCGGCCAGAATTAGGAGGTCAAAATGCTGGGCCAAATCCTGTTGAACTTTTATTGGTCGCCTTGGGTACCTGTCAAGAAATCATGTATTCAGCATATGCTTCAGCGATGGGGGTTCACCTAGACTCGGTTAAAGTCGATCTCAAGGGGGATATTGATTTAAATGGGATGCTTGGTCTAGATGAAAACACACCTGCTGGATTCACCAAGATTACGTTCAAAACCAATATTGAAAGTAATGCTGATGAAGAAACACTAATGAACCTCATTGATGCTGTAGAGAAGCATTGCCCAGTAATGGATACTATTTTGAGAGATGTAACCATTAGCGGAAGTGCAGCAGTAAATGGGAAAGAATTGTTTCGTTCTGTAACGAAGAAGGTCGGTGTGCAATAAATGCAGTCTAAAAGCAAGCTGTACCAAGTGATATAAAAAACCGATGAAACATCATCTAAGAACTAATTTGTAATGGTTATAATTTTAAGCTAGAAAGATTATTCGATGTTGATAGTGGTTGCTCTAGCAGTAAGCTTCGTAAAGTCCCGTTCCCCAACGCCCGATTTTTCGATAATTTTTACTGCTAGAGCGTAATTCCGAACTGGATAGCTCATTATTCGATTACCGCTGTAAGAATGTACCGGATTTTTGGTATATAGTTAGTGCAATTAAACTAAATTTTTTCTAGCGTTATCTTCTAGTGTAACTACAAATTTAAAAATCAGCTCTGGTGGTCAAAATGAAAATACAGCAATTGAGATATATATTAGGTATCGCTAACAATGACCTCAATGTATCTAGAACTGCTGAGCTATTTTTCACATCACAACCCGGCGTTAGTAAACAGATCGGGATGCTAGAGGATGAACTGAAAGTTAAAATCTTCGAAAGACACGGGAGAATGCTTACTGGCATCACGCCTGTTGGCAAAGTTATTCTTGATATTGCAGACGAAATTATTGATAAAGTCGGAAGCATTAAGCGAGTTGCCCAAGAATATTCCGACGATTCGATAGGCAGTTTAACGATAGCGACAACGCATTGCCAAGCACGTTATTTTCTTCCAGATACTATATTAAATTTCACAAAAAAGTACGGTGGTGTTTCTTTCCATATGGAGCAAGGCACACCCATACAAATATGTGAATCAGTATCGAAAGGAAAAGTTGATCTCGCTATCGCATCACAAGGAATGGAGTCATACGATAACTTACTCATTATTCCTTGCTACAGCTGGAATAGAACGGTTATCGTTCGCTCAGACCATCCTTTAGCTTCGTCAACGCCATTGACTTTGGAGAAGCTTTCTCAATACCCCGTTGTCACCTATGTAAAAGGATTTACGGGTAGGCACCAAATTGACAATGCTTTTGAGATTAAAGGTTTAACGCCCGATATAGTGTTTACGGCTTCAGATGCTGACACCATAAAAGCTTATGTGAGAATGAATTTAGGTGTTGGAGTAATTGCTAGCCTAGCGTATGACATAGATGTTGACTCAGATCTTGTGGCGCTCGATGCAAGTCATTTGTTTGAGCCTACCGTTACTAAAATTGTTTTGAAACGCGGCGTAACGGTTCGTAATTATATTTATGAGTTCATAAAACTATTTTCCCCTCATTTAACAGATAGTCTTATACATCAAGTAGTAAACTCTAAATCAAATGCAGAAATTGATGCGTTTTTTTCAGATGTAGTTCTTCCTCACTACTGAAAATTTTCTGACCACTAATGGTTAAACTAAATAGTGATAGTTAATCGATGAGATAAATGAATCTAAATTAGATGCAAGAATAGATCTAGATTATTTAGCTATAAGAGCCATCAAATGTAGAAAAAAGTAATCTTTCTCCTTATTGCAAAAACCGATTATTCTTGGAACCGTAATAGTTAGCTAGTCTTTCATGGCGCTATTAACTATAACTATAACTATAACTATTATTAAGAGAGGAAGAGACATGGCACAATCAGATGTAAAAGCAGCGGTGATGAAAAGTATTGAAGCCATTCAGGCTAATCCAAAGTTATCGACGGTATTATATAAAGCAAGTACACGATGGGAAGAAGACGTTAGATGTTCAGCTACGGTACGTGACTTTGCCCCTATGATAATTGATGAGCCACCAGAGTTAGCGGGTAAAAACGCAGGGCCAAGTCCAGTAGAATTAATATTGATAGCCCTAGGTACCTGTCAAGAGATTGTATATTCAGCTTATGCCTCCGTGATGGGCATAGAGTTAATCTCGGTCAAGGTAGATGTTAAAGGAAAATTGGATTTAAAAGGCTTGTTTGGCTTAGACAAATCGGTTCATGCTGGTTACAAAAGTATTAGTTTTGTTACCTATATAGAAAGTTCTGCTGATGAGGAATCGGTACGATCACTCATCGAAACGGTTGAAGCTTGCTGCCCTGTCATGGATATTCTGAATAGGCCAATGGCTGTTAGTGGTGTAGCCCAGCTCAATGGCAAAGAGGTTTACTCTTCTCCATAGCACCTCAACAATAATGATGCGATAGCGAGTACCGCGACAGGACCTACACGTGACCTGTCGCGTTAGAAAAACACCGCATCTTTCCCAACGTATCAATGAGAATAGTGACATCTTTGCAACTTCTTCCGTCCATCTTTTAGTCGCTAATGCATTCGCGAGTCGATGATGACGCAAGGGATGTCAATGGTCATGGAACGGAGTGAACACCGCCATGGATGGCTTCATTCTTTCACTCGTAGAAATCTCATTTCGTAATCAGAATAAACATTCAACCTAAGTTTATACATAGATCATTCTGAGCTAGCATCTTTTGATGATGCTTCGCCAGAGCGCTCTTTAAAAAGTTTAGCAAAGAGACAACGCATATGATGATTGAGGTCAAATTCACTGAAGCTTCTTCTAGTGGCGAACATGAGATTAGTGAAATTATTGTTCAGCCTGGAGACTATGTCAGGATAGATGAGCAATTAATTGTAATTGAAAGTGATAAAGCTGCAATTGATGTTACTTCTCACATTGAAGGGGAAGTAACATTCATTAAAGTTAGTCTAGGACAAAAGATTAAAGAAGGGGAAGTCCTCATCTTGATCGATACATCAAAATCACGTCCTATAGAAAAAGAAATCCCCCCCATTAATATAGAGAGTAACGAGCTTAATGTAGAACTTGTAGTTTTAGGCTCAGGACCGGGAGGCTACACGGCGGCATTTAGAGCGGCTGATCTCGGTATTAACACCCTCATTGTAGAGCGTTACCCTAGTTTAGGTGGCGTATGTCTCAATGTAGGATGCATTCCATCGAAATCATTATTGCATCTAGCCAAAATCATAAATGAAGCCAAAGAGGTTAATGAGTTTGGCGTGAGCTTCAGTGAACCTAACATTGATCTGGATAAAATACGCTCATGGAAAGAAAGTGTACTGAATGGCCTGACTTTAGGTATCAAAAATCTAGCCAATAAAAGAACCGTACCCGTGGTACATGGTGAGGGCCAATTTATAAACTCACATCAACTTCAAGTGGTAGAGAACGGCAAAAAAAGAATCATTAATTTTGAAAAAGCGATTGTAGCTGCAGGCTCTCACAGTATAAATATCCCAGGATTCCCTCATGACCCTCGCATTATTAATTCCACGGATGCGCTCGCACTCGAATCCATTCCTAAGCGATTGTTGATTATTGGTGGTGGCATAATTGGATTAGAAATGGCAACGGTCTACGACGCACTGGGGAGCGAGATAACGGTAGCTGCAAAATATAATCAATTAATCCCAGAATGTGATGAAGATATTGTTAGACCGCTGAGTGACAGGATAAAAAGAAAATATAAAAACATCTATTTCGACACGCTAGTGACTAAAATCGAACCTAACGAGACAGAATTGACCGTCTATTTTTCTGGGGGAAAGGCACCCAAGAAAGAAGGCTTTGACAAGGTTCTCGTTTGTATCGGTCGACGGCCAAATGGCAAAAAAATCGGTGCTGAACATGCAGGCATATATATTGATGAATTTAGCTTTATTCCCGTGAATAAGTATCAGCAAACTAATTTAGAACATATTTATGCCATAGGTGATATTGCAGGAAAACCCATGTTAGCTCACAAGGCGCTCCATGAAGCCATCGTCGCAGCAGAATCTGTCGCTGGGCTTCATACTCGATTTGATGCTAAAGCCATACCTTCCGTCGCTTACACCGATCCTGAAGTTGCAACGGTTGGCTTTACTGAAAAGCAGGCTAGAGACGCCGGAATTAAATATGGGATTGGTGTATTTCCTTGGGCTGCGAGTGGTCGGTCCCTGAGTCTAGGTAGAAATGAAGGAAAAACGAAACTAATTTTTGACCTAGCCACCGATCACGTCATTGGTGGGGGAATTGTTGGGCCTGGTGCAGGGGAGCTTATCGCTGAGGTTGCTTTAGCGATAGAAAACAATAATACCGCCTCGGAAATATCTTCCACGATACATCCTCACCCGACGCTTTCTGAAACCATTGCATTTGCTGCTGAAGTTTATGAAGAAACAATCACTGATTTATTTTTGGGCTCAAATAATAAAAATTAAGTTATCAAATAAAGACATGTACTAAGACATAATTATTCAACTAAATTATGCCTTAGTACCTGATTGGTCTAGATCTGACTCGATTGATTTTAGCGACACTTATACTCTCTTCCCCTTTTAACTCTTTGTCGTCTCAACATCTTTTATAATTATTTTTGCATCTGGGTTATTGTTACACAATGCATTCCGAACAGAATAATTCGAGCTACCTTGAGCAACTATTTTAGTGTTTAAAGTCGCTAGCATTTCGTTCATGCGATGATTGCTTTGGTCAATTTTAATATAGCTTATCGTAAAAAATTATGGAATGTATTGGTAGCCCTTATCTACCATACAATTTACCCAAGCGATGCTGAGGCGTTCGCGAGTTTCCCAAATCGTCTCTCCAGGTAACATTAGTTTTGTCTCATCATGATCATTTACGCTGTTTGGGTGTGTATCCGACCTGCTTCCTCCACAGCTTACTGAGTCCACTCTTCTCTTCTCTGCTCTGCTCTGCTCTGCCATCACCCCTAATTTTTCCCAATAATGTAGGTAAGGTTTGATGTTTCTATCTACTGGTCCAACACACTCAAGCGTACAACATGCCGATAGCGAGGTGATGAAACATAACATTACTAAAAATTGTATTCGTCTAATCATTGGGCGCCTTTCAACAAAACAGAGATAGCCTGCCACACCGCTGGAGATATAAATTCAGCAGCAGCAAATGGTGCAGATGGCAAAATGGCTGTGGTAGTAATCAAATTGTCGTAAATCTTACGTTCTGCATCCGACATATTTTGTTTGATATTCCCCTGTTCATCATACAGACCACTCAGTTTTCCTCCAATCAGATCATGCGTGCCGCTGAATGCTTCGATGAGTTTGTCTTGCCAACTGCCTGCTTCATAAGGTTTGCCAAATAGGGTACCTTTCCTGCCTTGGATACCGCCAGTTGCACTCGCAGCTTCCTTGCCTTGCTCTGTATCTAGGAATGTGGCAAAGGTTATATTTTTCTTCTTTTCCATATCCCATTGCACTTGTCCCTTTATACCCTACGGTGCACCGCAGCCAGGGGAAGCTTTCGCCATTTCGTTATCGCATTGCCCCAAATAGTGGTAGCTTTTTTTAATCATACAACGCTGTATTTTATAATACATTCTTCTCGATGCAGCAAAATCATCTGTTTCTTCTGGCAGACGTTTAGATGGCGTGTAGTTTCCATCAGGCCTTCCACCGCAGTTCATCCAGTCTTGCAATTTTTCTTTAGTAGTTACCTCTGTATTATTCCAGTAATCGATGGGAAGGAGGATGTTTCTGCCTACACTTGGATCGCCATTCATCCAATAGCCACCAATGCCAGCACATGCTGATAATAAAATACTAGTGCATATGACCAAGCTCAATTTCATCGGTTTTTTCATTGGGCACCTTTTAGCAAAACAGATATCGCCTGCCAGACTGCTGGGGGCAATAATTCTGATGCGGCAAACGGGCTAGAAAGTATAATTGCACCCGATGCACTCCAAACATCCTGTGCATTTTGCACAGTTTCACTTCTATCCCTTGTAGCATTACCTTGCTCATTATACAGACCACTCATTTGTCCCCCTATCACATCATGTGTGCCACCAAAAGATTCCATCAGGTTGTCTTGCCAGCTCTTCGCCTCGTAAGGAATGCCAAATAACGTGCCTTTCCAGCCTTGGATGCCCCCCGTTGTACCATACATTTTTTTGCCTTTGTCACTTTCTAGAAATGCGGCTAAGCTTAAATTGTCATTTTTGACAAGATCCCATTGTACTTGTCCTTCGTCGTTCAGCTGGAGGTTGCCATCATCATTGGTTGTACACCGTTCGTTAGTTTTTCCGCAAAGCTTATCCAAATCGACCCGTGTACCGCCAGTTGCAATACCATCTCCACGTACTCCATCGCTTTTTTCCTCGAGGAGGTTACTTAACTCAGTTATGCCGTCAGTAATCCCTGCGAACTTCTTTGAACTCTCAATAGTGATTTGCCGCATCTTCTCCGCCGCTAAAGATAAACCCTCTTTAGTAAGTGCCGCCCCACCCGTTCCAGTCACTGCACCAATTAGCACATTCATCACGCGTTCTTCAGTAGTCAAGTCGCTTAACTGTGATTGTATAATCACTTTTTCTGTATCATTGCTGGCGTTTTTGAGTTGTGTTTGCAAGCTTATTCTTGTGCTATGCACGTAGCTTTCAACGGCTCGATTGGCTTGTTGTCCAATCGCCTGCGTAATTTGTACTTGTGCTTGAATTTCTTTGGCAACTTTTTCTGCATCAAAGATAGGTTTTACTGTAGCTGCTAAGTTATTACCAGGACTGTTCACTGCAATTGGATTGCCGTTAGGCTCCATTTCTACATGTACGTCACGACTGAGTGCCATTTTGTTAAGGTCGTTATCGTTAGTAATGTTGATAGCTCCTACACTAATGGCACTGATGCTAGTGCTGTTGGCTTTGCCATCATCAGAACCTATGCCTGCACCTGAGAGTGTAGGTTTACCACTCTGTGAGCCCACTCCTATGCTTATGGAGATTGCATTAGCTTTATATTCAGCTTTGTTTTCAACATTACTGATGGTTAAAGTTTCTGTGGTTAGGCTGTTGGTTGCTTTAACTGTAGAAGCGATCACTGCCCCTGTCAGGTTGGTATTGCCATTAACATGAACTTGAAATCCACCATCGCCAGCCATGATACCACTTTGTTCAATTACGCTCGCAGAGTCAGAGTCAGTGGCGTTTTTGCTGTAGTTAACACTACCGCCTACTTTACCGTAGCCTACCGCGAGACTCCCGCCTATAGCTTGTTGTTTTGAAGTATAGGTACTCGTGTCTTGCAGGCTTTGGATGTTGAGGCTGTTACCAACATCAGCAATGACCTGTTGACCACTAATGATAGCCCCTTTTAAGTTAGTATCGGAGTCTGACTTAAGTTGAACAGGGCCACCACTTTGTACAGTAGTTTCTGTCCATGTAATATTTTGACCGTTTTCTCTTCCTTTACCTTTTGATGCCGCGATATTGAGCATCAGGCCGTCGGTCCCATAACTGACACCTACGTTAGAACTGCTAGATCTATTTTTGGAATTAAAACTATCGGTGTTCGCCGCTGCCAGTAAATTAATTTGGTCTTGTGCTTTAATAGTTAGGTTATTACTAGCTTTGATTTGGCTGCCGATAATATTAATGTCGGAGTTGTCGGCTGCGCCAGTAGCATTAATGGCGATATCACCGCCAGCTACCACTTTACTGCTTTGTACTTTAGTAATGGTTTGATTGCTTTTACTGCTGCTTTCACTTGAACCGAGGCTGATTGAAACGTTGAGCCCACCTACTTTATCGGCTGCATTTGCATCGCGGCTAGTTGGATTACCAGCAGTATCTGTGCTGGCGATTTGATTTTCCTTATCGCCTATTTTGCTACCTTGACTTGCGTTGATAGCATCTATGGCATTGTTTGCCGACAGTGCTATGCTACCTGCCGCAAGCAGTTTCATTCGGTTATTGCTGGTTTTTTCAGCAGCTTTAGCCATGTGTAGACCTGTTTGTACCGCGCTGATAATGGGGTTGGTAATGGCAACAGTTAGGCCACTTTGTTTGAACTGGGTGATTTGTTCATTTGAAAATTGGTCTGTAGCCGTTTCAATATTAACCTGTCGGGCCTTAATGTCGATATTACCTAGCAAGGCGAGAACGTCGCTGCCTGTTTGTCGATAGGCTTGGCCTGCCTGAAGGTTTACATTACCTTCAAGGCTACCAATGGTGCTGGCTAGGTTACTGATCTGGTGCTGGACGTTAGTGGTGGCTAGCTTTTGACTACCGATGGTGAAGCCAACGCCGCCTGAGTTGATGAGGCCTGTACGTAGAGTTTGATTAAACTGCATTTCAGAAAAGGTCTGTTGTGCCGCCTCAATCGTAATGTCATTATTCGCGCTGAGATTGGTGTCATCGCTACTGACAATATTACTGCCCGTAATCGCCAAATTATTGCCCGATCTAAGTTCAATTGAATCAGCACTTAAGGTGGATGCCAATGCCGTGTTTGCGTCGATAGTGTGGCGGCTGACACTGGTTTTTTTAGATAATAATCCACTGCGGATCGTTTTATGTGCTTCGTCAAAGCTATTTCTGGCATTGCCAGCATTGATTTGGATGTCGTTAGCGGCGATGATGGTTAATTGGCCTGCGTTCACGGATGCGACATTGGCATTTACGTTGTTGCTGGCCTGTAATGTCATCTGGCCTTGGCTTTGTAGCGTGCTGCCATTATCTCGGCCATTCCCTTCATTACGATGGTTGTCGTTATCCCAGATAATCGATTCTTGTATGCCGGTGGTCACCGTTGCTAGGTTAATATCATGCTGTGCAGTCAGAATAGTCTGACTATCAGCCCCATTATTGGTGATCTCTGCGCCAATCAGGTTAATGTCATTTTCGGCATTGGCGAGTAAAAGTCCATTGGGGTTGGTGATATACAGTCCCGCGACGCGTTCAACGGTGGTCCGCGAGAAGCTATTATTATCGGGTGTCGATTGACTGTTGTGACTGGTGGTTTCGATACGGAGATCATTGCCTGCATTGAGCGTTAAGGTATCATTGGCTGACATGGTGCCGCCGATGTTATTAATGTCATTTATAGCATTAAGTTGGAGGGTATTGGCCTTAATTTGTCCGCCAAGATTGTTAATATTTTCAGCGTTGATGATAACAACATCACGTCCGGCGATTGTGCCGCTGCTGGTTAGGTCATCAGTGAGTTTGAAATTAAGTGTATTGGCGGCAATTAAGCTGCCATCGCTACGCAGGTCTCCTGAGCTTATTCGGGCATAGAGTTGTGGAACAAGGGCCTTAACGCGTGTTCCATCGGCTAAGGTAACATCGCGCTCAACTAGCCATACAATGTCGCTAGTCAGTTGGGCTACTTGGGCTGAGCTTAGTGCGATGCCAGGACGCAAGCTCCATTGCTTGGCAACGGTTACTGCATTGTTCATTAGTGCTTGATATTGTGCTTCATCACTGGCGTAACCATCAAGAAAACGACGACCGGTTAATTGTGCGACTTGTTCGTGGATAAGGCGTTGTTCATAAAACCCATCTCCTAACCGTTTTTGGGTGAGGGCGGGATCATAAGAAAGTGCGGTAAGGATGTAATCTGAGCTCAGCCAATCACGGTAACTGGCAAAACGAGGATCGGTTTCAATAAGGTATTGATTAGTGACATCTGGCGAGCTGGTAAATAGATTGTTAATGGGGGGGGTTATGGTGGATGTGGTATTAGATGAGAAAGTGATCGTTGCTAAGTCATAAGGAGACTCATATTTTGGGGCGGGGTTGTAGGCTGATACACCTGACCACTCACGGCAATGGCTACCACCAAATGCCCCGCAAGACTCTACCCATGTAAAGCGTGAGGCGCCATTACTGTAGTGAGTAATATCTTGACCTTGTGTGGCAAGATTATTAACACCGCCACCGCCTACATTAATTACGCCTCCAGCAATGATGCTGCTATCTCGGTTAGTAATGGTGCCATTGACGATAATATCGCCACCGGCTGAAATATGTGCTGGAATGGTACTCACTACTTCGGTATGAGAAGGTGTCGCGTTCATGGTAAACAAAGTGTAGTCTTCGAAGCTTCCCGCTCCTATACAGGCGTTAGAATCTTGACCGCCACCAATGCCCGTACAGGCTTGCACATCATAACGGGTCGAGCTGCCATTGGGCGAGACCTGACTCGCTGATACAATTGCTTCATCTACTTGTGTGACAACAAGGTTCGCATTACGATTTTGAAAGTCGATTACATTGGCAAATACACTGCCTAACGCTTCGATAACGGTACCTGAGTTAACAACTAAATCTGCCTGCCCAGTTGCTAAATAATTGTTATCCAGTGCGCCACCGAATGTTAAGTCACCTGCGCTAAAAATATGGGCGTTGTTACTATTATTGAGCGTTGACACGCCTATATCTAAATGTTCACGTGAGGCGATAACCCCGTCTATGGTGTTATCAAGGCTTGTCGCTTCGATCGCCAGGTGGTCACCATAGATTTGTCCCGTGTTGATTAACGCCCCATCAGCTGTGAGGGTAAATTCACCGGCACTCGCACCGATGCTACCCGCATTACTGACTCCGACGCCATTTTCTGTTCCCACAAGATGGATCTTGCCTGCATACATGCCACCAAGTGAAGCCACATCTATGGCAACGGTCGGTGTTGTTCCTTTTCCTGTAATGGGCGTGATTATCGTTTGATCGATGTTGACACTATTGGCGCCAGTAGTAACCTTGAGATCGTTTGCCCAAATGCCTGCATTGACGGCAACTGAACGCGCAATAATATAGGTGTAATTAGTCTGACTGCTATCAAGCCCCGCTCCTTGTATGGTGAGGATGCCTCGTTCAACCAAGTACCCATCCAGATTACCGCCATTGATAATAGGCGTACCGGTGGTTAAGGTGGCGCGGTTGGCATTGATAAAACCACAGCCATCACAGCTAATACCTGATGGATTGGCAACAACGACTTGTGCTTTGTCACCTGCTACTTCGATATAACCATGCAGTAGACTTGGATTACTGGAATTGACTTCATTGAGAATAACGCGTGCGGTACCCCCTGTAAGTGATGGATTACTTTGAATCCAACCACCAAGTTGGGTTTGTACACTCGTGTGTGCATTGTTAAGAATTGCACCTTGGGGTGCAATATCAAACTGGCTATAGGTATTACGTGACACACCTGCCGCACTGGGTGTTTGGATGTTTACTTGAGGGAGACCGTTGGCAGTTTGTAGTATCGTTGGACGTTGGTTGGCTGCGGCGGATGGATCGGCAATAATTCCTCCTGCTACTAAGACTGAGGAGACCTGCCCTAGAGATAAGATAAGCGCCAGCCATGTTAAGGCTTTAATATGTTGATGAAAATGGTGTCTTACCTTGGTGTTGTTATCCATAACAGCTGTCCTTGTCGATTTATTATCATTATCAATATTGATAAATCACGCTAAATCCTGCGATGTTTCCTTCCTCAAAACCATCTGGCTTTGACAGTGCTGTGCCGACAAAAAGATCATATTGCAGTCCTTTATAAGCTCCTCGCAAACCCAGTACGCCGCCAGCAAGGTGTGTTCCTAACAATAAGTCTGCCGAACGACCACTCACGTGACCATAATCAAGTCCCAGGTAGAGTGCTTGTCCACTGTTGCCAAGCAGCATTGCAAGATCGTTTCGAAATAACCAGCCACGTTCGGCAGACAGAGTGTTTTCGCCATCAAAGCCGCGAACGGTGTAACGTCCACCGATAGCAAAGCGATCTTGTGGAATCAGGGGTGTTTGGTTCCATTGCGATCTCCACGCTCCGATGTATCGTAGTGTTTGCCCCGCTAGTGAAAATGGCACATTGAGTGCTACTTGTATGGAAATAATTTGGGGGCGTGAGGTACCTTCATTAAAGGTTTCTTCGGGAGCCACCATGGCATGCATAGCTCCGGTACCTCGACGGTATGCTAGATCAAGATCAAGCGTTGATCTCCCAATAAATTCACGGTGTGCAAGTTTGGCTTCCCATCCCGCCATTCGGCGGCGCTGAATTTCAATTTCAGTGTCATCAATGAAGTTGTTTGAACTTCTGATATAGCCGCGAATGGAAGCGATAGTTTTTCGGGAGGCGTCGCGATAAACAAGACGAGACAGTTTGATTTCACTACCTCGACTTTCCCCGCTGTAGATATAATTTTGATTAAGCCCAACAACGGTTTGATGATAATTATAACTATTTGTAGTCAAGCCCAATGACCAGTAACCAAACGGTAGTGAATAATGGAAGAGATAATTGTGTGTACCGTGTTCCTTCGCTTGACCACCACCGAGATCGTGACCAAAACTAGCATAAAATAAGTCGTTGAGAGTGAGCGGATTATCAAGTGAGAAGGTGATGTTACCTTGTGTTTTTCCTGTAAATTGTGAGCCACTGTCATCGACACTTAGTGTGACTCTCAAAGATCTAGCCTCTTGATAACTGATGATTAGATCGCTCTCACCCGGTTGAATATTATCGCCAGTTGCGGGTTCAATTTTAATGTCGACTTCTGCTGTAGGAACACGCTTAATGTTCTCCAGGCCTTGTTCAATATCTCTCAGGTTAAGTAAATTGCCTTTGTGTTGTGGTAGTGCATTCTCGTATCGACCACGTGGGTTTGAGTCAGGCGAGAATCGAATGGTGTGTATTCGCCCAGGAATAATAGTTAGATTTAACGTACCTGATCTAAGATCTTGCGGTGAAACTAAGACGCGAGTGGTGACGTAGCCTTGGGTAATAATGGCATTTTGGATACGTGTCAGAACAATATTAATGCCTTGAGTGCCTAAACAACGACCAATGGCTGGATCATCTTTTTGTGTGGGTGATTCAAGTGCGAACTGAAAGTAGTTGGCCAATTTCCCTGTTAGCACGATGTGTGAAATCAGAAAGCATGGCGATTCATTGTCAGGCAGACGTGAGATTGCTTTTGGAATCGTGGCGGCTGGCAAGTGGACATCAGGCACCTGTTCTTGCCCTTGTCGCAAGTAATGCTCTCGTTCTTGCTGACGTAAGAGTTCTTGGCTGCTTAAATCAGGTGTTCCCGCCGCAAAAAGCTGACACGGCAATAATCCGCAGAGTAACAGCCCGAGGAGAGGTTTAAACCTTATTGGAAAAAAGCGTGATAAAAGCGGCTTAGCTCCAGATCGATAACCTAGAGATTTTATAGTTATATCCATATATTATATTTTTGCTCATACTTTACTAATCCATTAGTTAAGTCAGCTAATATCTAACATTCAACATCTTAGCCCTATTAAACAACATACACAGTGTTGATGCGATTGGAAAGAAAAACTAAATATTGAAGCTATAAAGTATAGCCTCAGCTTGAACCATCTTTTAGAGCCTGGATAACTTAAAATAGTGTTTCATAATTACATGAATGGACTGAAGCGTTTTTGAAGCCGCGTAACAACTTTACGCCTTGGCGATATGTCATGACACGTTAAGAAAAAGTTCTTTAAGAATAGATTTCTATTTTATAGATCAAAAACAGTCATGAACGATGCTAACATCGTTGACTTTGTTAAACAGAGAGTACAGAAAACGAATATGGATTTAAATACGCCAAAGACCTATCTAGGCCTAATAAAAAATCATGCAGGATTACTATCCATAGCATTTCTGGCTGTATTTACAGGCAATCTGGGGCAGAGTTTTTTTATTGGTCTTTTTCAGGCGCCGATCAGTCAGCAGCTGAATTTATCTGCCGGAGAGTTTGGCAGTATCTATTCGGGAATTACTATCTTCGGTGGTTTTCTGGTGATGTATTTTGGGCCCAAAATCGACTGGATTTCCCCTAAGCGTTATGCCCTGACACTACTGATTGCATTAACCATTGGTTTATTGATTCTGACCCTATCGCCTTGGTGGGCACTGGGTATTTTCGGACTAGGATTACTACGTTTATGTGGTCAGGGTTTAATGACTCACCTTGGCAGCACTTTGGCCGGTCGTGAATTCAACGTCAATCGAGGTCGTGCTCTGGGCTTTGTGGGGTTAGCCATGCCATCGGGTGAAATTATCCTTCCGCCATTAACCGCGTTGTTACTGATTTGGCTTTCGTGGCAACAAGTATGGTGGTGCATACTTGCGATTATTATTGTTCTTTGGCTGTGTCTTTTTGTTTTTGTTGACTGGCCTGATGCTCCACATCAGCATAAAGCGGCAGCTGATCAACGGCTTCAAGGTCTCAACCCAATGCGCGAATTACGATTCTGGTTGTTGATGCCTATGTTGTCGGCTTTGCCGTTCACGTTGACGGGTATTTTTGTGTATCAGGCACAAATGACCGAGCACCTTGGTGCATCAACGACTACATATGCACTTGCGCTTACTGGCATGGGAATGATTCGCTTTCCGATGGCATTATTGGGTGGGCGTTGGATAGATGATTTGGGGGTTAATCTCATTGCTCGTCTTTATTTATTGCCCTTTGCAATGGCATTATTAGGTGCCGCGTTATTGGGTGGCAATATTGGTATCTGGGTATTGATGCTCGGTGCGGGGTTATCAATGAGCATGTCATCAGCAGTATCTGATAGCTTATTGGTTAAACTCTGGGGCAAAGAACATTTGGGGCGGGTGCGATCTCTCAGATCGGCAGTTTTAGTGTTTTCTACCGGTATTTGTCCGGCCCTGCTGGGGTTTTTACTGGATGCCAATGTCCGATTCCAGCACATCCTGTTCGGCATGCTACTCTATGTCATCATTGCATGGTTGATGGCGCAGCTACCGATTAGGCAAGCTCATCAACAAGTCGAAGTTTGATCTCTATTGCGCTAAAAAAGTAATGAATGTGAGATTATATTGATTAAGAACAATGCATTGAATCCTGAGTAGATTATTCTGTTGCGTTAGCCGAGGTGATCAATAGCTCCATCATAAGATGTGACGCTCCGAGATGGGATGCAATTTTTATGTCGATCATTGGGTAAGCTTTCTTGGCATCGTTCACGATATTAGGAATGTCTTCGATGACATGACGTCCTGAATTGAGAAAATAAGGTAATACAACAATAGAGGTTGCACCATTATCGATGCATTTTTTGATACCGTCGGGAATCAGAGGTTCAGCCAATTCTAAAAAACCTGCATGAATAATTTCATATTGCTCAGAACAATTGGCCTTTAATTTCTCCGCTAGAATAATCACTTCGTCATTTGATTGTTGTCGGCGGCTGCCATGTGCAATAAGTAGCAATGCTTTCATCTTGATTATCCTAAGAACTTTGACTTTTCATATGTTGTGAAGGCCGGTAATGCCTGAGCTTAGCTAAGTAACTAGCGTGAACAACACACTGGCGGTAACAGACCAAACAACAACAGCAATTGCCGACAGCCGCCAAACAGCAAGCATAGCAAATCCAATCATGCCAATAACCAAATCTACTGCACTATGAATTGCCGATGTAAAGATCGGATCATAGAGCGCAGCAGCTAGAAGCCCAACCACCGCGGCATTAACTCCCGCAACAGCATTGGAAACCGCAGTATTATGTGAAATGGACCGCCAGAATGGAAGTATACCTGCAACCAATAAAAATCCTGGAATAAACATAAAAAGTAAGGCAATTGAGGCACCGACCAATTCATTATGTCCCGTGGGTGTAACAGCGCCCAAATAAGCAGAAAAGGCAAACATTGGCCCAGGAATAGCTTGAGAAGCACCATAACCGGCAAGAAATGTTTCGCTCGTTATCCAACCAGATGACACGACGGCATCTTGCAATAGAGGCAGCACTACATGACCTCCCCCAAATACCAATGCTCCAGCCCGATAGAAGGCGTCAGCCATTGAAATAAGCGATACATTTTGGCTTGAAAACAGGGGTAATCCAGCAAGTAAGCCGAAAAACAATAACAGTAGTACACTGCCAAGTCTTCTCCCATAATGGATGGGAATTTGTGCAGCTAGCTCTGTAGCGGCACCTTTGCAAATATAAATTCCAGCAACGGCCCCGCCCATTACAACGAGTAATTGAATCCAAGCATTGCCAACTACTAGCAATACGCCCGCCGAAAGTATTGCAATAGTGGCGCGTTGAATATCTGGGCAGAGCTTTTTAGACATGCCTAATACGGCATCAGCAACGACGGCAAAGGCAACAATTTTTAAACCGTGAATAGCTGCTTCACCGATAGGACTAGACAGGGCCGGCAGTAAAGACGCAAAGCCAATTAGCAGTAATGCAGAAGGTAAGGTGAACGCGATAAATGCTGCTAGCGCGCCTAGCCAACCTGCGCGGGCGAGACCAAGACTAAAACCTAGCTGACTACTGGCTGGGCCGGGCAAAAATTGGCAGATGGCAAGAAGTTGGCTGAATTGATTTTCGCTTACCCAACTTCGGCGTTCAACCAGTTCTTTTCGAAAATACGCCAAGTGAGCTACAGGCCCGCCAAAGGAAGTAAGGCCAAGTTTTAAAAACGCGGCAAACACTTCGACGGGACTACCTTGGCTATTATTTTTCATTTAAAGGTCTTTGTCAGCTTGATTCTAATCACTTTCCTTTTATAGCTGCATCATAAAGCGGCATGACTTTGGGGGCCAAAGTTTGTAAATCTTGGATACGACTTTGGCTGGCAGGGTGTGTACTTAAAAATTCTGGTGGCGAAGCTGGATTTTCAGCTGCCATTTTTTGCCATAAAGTAACGGCAGCATTTGGGTTGAAGCCGGCACGTGCTGCTAATTCTAAGCCAATGCGATCGGCTTCGCGTTCTTGCTCACGACTATTGGGTAAGGAGAAAAATAATTGCGTGCCTAACCCAGCACCTTGGGTGGCTATGGTGCCAGTCAAGCCGTCACCCGCTAAGGCTGCTAATGCTTGCATACCGTACTGTTGCACATAAGCTTGCGACATCCGCTCGCGACCATGTTCACGGAGGGCATGGGCAATTTCGTGGCCAATAACCGCGGCGAGTTCATCATCGGTGGCATCGATTTTTTCGACTAAGCCACTAAACACCATGATTTTTCCTCCTGGCATGCAGTAGGCATTGAGTTGATCATTTTTTTCGACATTGACTTCCCATGCCCATTTAGGAGCGTCCGATCTAAATATACCCACTTGAGCGATAAGTCTGTTTGATATGGTGGTGATGCGTTTAAGCATCGCAGCATCGGTATTGAGTGTTTTTTCAGTTTTGGCTTTTTCTAATGTTTCGTTATAAGCCTGACCAGACATAACGTCCACACTGCTGGCGGGCAGCATCAAAAATTGGCTGCGCTCTACGCCTGAGAAGCTGTTGTTTGTGGTTGTGGCACAGCCGGCAAGTAAGAGGGCTGATGTCAGAAGCAGTATTTGACTAATTTTTTTCATGTGAATCCTTTTTTGCTCAAGGGATATGGTTTTTAATATGCGTACAACGTGATTGTTGCTCTCAGCGTTGTTGTGTTTGCCAAATTATAACGTTGATTTAAAGGTTCGGCGACATGTGTTTTATTAAGTGATTTTTCAATACTAGCAATAAAGGACCCCAATAATTTAAGGCGTGATAACGGCTGTAGAGACCTTTGAATGGCACTTTTTAGAGTCCGCTTGTGATTACCAAATGGTCATAACGTAAAGGGTTGCATTCTAATCTATCAAGGAGGTATCTACATCGACTATTACCCCTGCTTCAAGGACGAGCAAAGTGTACGGTTGAGTGAATGCCTAGGCCGCTGGTGGATTCTGCGGAAACTTGGCAATTCCATCCGGAAATACGAGCCAATTTTGTGCAGAGTCACACCAAATGCTCACCGTTGGTTTCAGCCAAGATGTGTCGTCAAGCGTACCGGCCTTAATCCAATCTAACTGCTGATCAGCGGCCACATCGGTGTAGATTGGTGAGCCACACGAGGAACAGAAGTATCGAAAAACGGGTAGACCACTGCTACCTTTATCTTCGAATGCGGCGGGCTTACCGGAACTGAATTTCAATGTCCCCTTTGGTACCGCGACGAGTAATGAGAATGAAGTACCCGTCTGCTTTTGGCAGTGCGTGCAGTTGCAGGTTGCAACCATTACGGGTTCAGCCGAGGAGTCGTATTTGATTGAGCCGCAAAGGCAACCACCAGAAAGCTTCGACATAAATACTCCTTATTGTTTAAGGTTAAGTGACGATTGAACCTAGGAACATGCAGGGTTCAATCGTGTGGGTAGAGCGGGCTAACGTTCTGCTTGAACGTTAATGTACAAACTTTAATTTTCGGCCCAATGTCAGAGAAAACTATAAAGCTCTAAGTTTAGACCCACCCTAATTGTTGAAGGCTAACGGTGTCATTCCAAATCTTAGTCATATGGGAAATTTGATTTCCTTTAAACTTCATTACATAGACGTAATCTGCAGATATTGATTTTCCAGTAGGTTCACCAGGCCCACCAGGCCCTGTTTGTGTACCGTGAAGGACGGCAAATGCTGCAACAGATTGACGTTCTTCATCAGCTGCGAAAAATTTCAATTCATATTTGCCATCAGGAATAGGCGTAAGCATGCCTTTCATCCATTCTGTATATGATTCTAATGTATTGATCTCGGCAAGCGCGCCAGCTTGTGCAGAAAATGTTGAATCAGAATGGCAAAATTCTTTACAGCCAGCCCACCCTTTTCCGGTTTCACATGCCTCAAAAAATAACTTTGCTTGTTCTTTTATATTACTCATGAATTTTTATCCTTGTAAAAAATATTAATGTCGAACATTCAATGACTTGTGATTTAGTATCGTATAGCGCCGAGTTAACTGGATTGTTCATTAGGTACTACATGCTGTCCTGATTCTATCTGCAGGAACGCGTAACTGCACGATTAAATATTCTTTAAATGACGCTTCGTAAGGCTGTTCAGTTACTGCCTTTTGCATACACAATATCCATGCCTCACTTTGCTCAACGCCAATAGGTAAATGTTTATGTGCAGAAGGAATGCTAATTGACCCAAAATTCTCAGAATATAATCTCGGGCCTCCCAACCAACCCGACAAAAAGTAAGCTAGTTTTTTCTTTGAGGACGTTAAATCATCACGATGCATGCTGCGAATATTCTTCGCCTCTGGTAGAGTATCCATAAAGCCATAGAAGGAATCAACAAGCTTGATGAGTCCAGAAATTTCTCCCGCGGCCTTATACGAGCAATCGCCTACACCATATTTACACGCTACTGAGTTCATGTTTTTTCCTGTAATCTACTATTTCACCTATTGCCTAACTCACCGAAAAAAGGTTAAATAACCGCTTTTATTGCGGGCAAACGCTTTAACTTTGTTCATTAACTCAGGCTCACTACATTTATAGCGATTCTACTTACCCCAAAACTTTTTGACAGAAGCCCCAACCTCATCAGCTAGGTTGTCAAAACGATCAGTTAAATCTTCCCAAGCGCCTTCTGCTGAGTCGGCAATTTCAGCTAAGCGAGATTTTGCTACATTGAGTTTTGATTCCAACTTTTCAATTTTCTCATTAGCTTCAATTTTTTGATCAGCAACTTTACCTTTAGCCTGGGCTTTAAGTTCAGCAAGTTTTGCTGATTGCTCTTCAATTGTGGCTTGGGCTTTCTCTATGTATGCGTCTTTTTTGCTCATTATTTTAATACTCCATTGAGGTTCGTTTAAGTAATGGTGATTAGTGTTGTTTGTCACCGCTACCGATCTAGGTAAGAGGCTGATGTGGTAGTGATAGTTCCAACAAAAGCCGCACTCGTTGTGGTTGGAATGAATTGGATCTGCTTATTAGCACCACTTACTTTCACTCATGCGCGCCTCATTACCTGCTAAAAATCCTGAATCAGATAATGGAGGAATATTGCAGCTTACAGCATCCTCTAACATTGCTGTACGCTGAAGTTCCGTTGTTAAGTAGACGATTAGATTACAGTGCAGTCCTGACGATTCATGCCGATAGATGGCTAACATGCTTTCTGTCTTGCCTTCTACTTCATAAACATTTAATAAATAAGCCTTAAGATCTGAAAGTGCTTCATTTGCTAGCATAGCATCGCCTAAGTTTACCTTGAACCAACTATGCATAAGATTTCAAAACCATAATCTACGCCTAACGCCCGGCTATAAAGTTACTTGTTATGAGTGTTGAATTAAAACCTAATATATTAATGGTAGTTTTTTATTTCTTTAACTCAGGCATTAAGGCGTTTTCAGCTAACATCATTAGGTTTACCGCTAAAGAAACAGATTCAAAGATTTTCTGCGTCTGTCGATAATCTCTTTTCAGGATCTAAATTCAACTGATAATTTAGATTCAATGACGTTGGAACATCGCCAACCGCCGTCACCTGCAAATTAATATTGGTTCCATCACTTACCCATTGTGCATCCGCAGTTTTTAAACGTGTAAGACTGTCAATTTTTCTCGATATTGCTTTGCCATACTTGGAACTTAAAGCATCAGTAAGTGATTGAAATACGAGTAGATTTAAAGAGAACGATCTTTCCTTATTAAGATTTAAGGTGACTTGAGTCAGCTTGTCGTCTATAAAATAAAACTTTACCTTATATAACTCTTTTAACACGCGCAAATCGTCAAGCTGAGCTAGCTCTTTAGCCCCGGTTTCCAAAGTACTTCCATCTTGAATAAGGTGAGAGCCCTTTACCATTTTAATAACTTCTGATGGCGTCATTCCTACAGTGGTTTCGCCCCAGAGGGCTTGGGCCTGTACAGAAATCGACATCGTCAATATTACTATCAACAACATGCTCTGAAGAAAAGGTTTATTCATCTGGCTTCCTTTAATGGTTTTGCTATTGCTTACATCTGTTTTTAACACTGCGATAAGCGTATGGCTCCTCTATTGAGAAACCGATAACGAGTATGGACGCTGTATCAAATTCGGATACTCAACTGAGTATTGAAACCGAATTAGCAAGGTAGAATCAGCTTATTATGAATAAACACAATGATCAACAATAAGTTAACGTGGGTGTCAATATCGGCAAATAGCAGCCCGATATTTTCATCCGCCTTTAAGCTACTTTCTTCACAGTGACCTCGCTTATAGTGATGAATTATCACTTATTATTGAGGTGCAATTGGGTTTGATTTAACTTGTTTGGGCATTACAAAATAAAGAAAAAAGCGCCAAAAATATGACCTAATCGATGTGGTTCAATATAGTTAAGCTATCCTGATGCTCCATCATTTGACGATAGTGTATAGGAATAATAAACGCTAGCTCTGACCGCGATTATTGGATATATAAGATGGAGAATCTGTAACTTTCTCAGCCATTTGTTGGGTTGTTTAAGTGAATTTCTTCAAGCTTCTTAATATCATCTGGAGAAAGATTGTCACTTTTTCCAACGAGGGTCTTGCTTTGGATCTGCCGCGCCCACTCTTCATTTTGCTCTATCACTTTTGCCACGTAGGGTGCGTTCTCATGAGCCGGTATATCTGGATCGTATAGATCAGCCATCTCTCGCATATAACTTCGGTCAATCTCTCCGAACAGTGTCGATATTTGTTGCGTCTTCTCTTCACTTATCCCCAAGGCAATGAGTGCTGAGCGACCAATTCGCAAGGAGCTGTCAAAGGTTTCACGAATAATATCGCGACATCCTACGGCCCATAGATCATAGACGTGGTGGCGATCCACTGCTCGAGCAATGACATGGATATGAGGATAGGACTTGCAAATATATTTGGCCAACTCGGTGATATCTTCTTTTTTGTTAATTGCAATCACTAAGATGTCTGCTTCATCGATACCTGCCGCATGCAATAGATTTGGGCGTGTGGCATCACCGAAATACACTTCCATTTTATAGGCGCGCAGCATCTCTAAGTTTGAGGGGCTATAGTCGATCACCGTAGTCTCGAATCCCGCGCCGCGGAGCATACGATTGGCGACACCTCCCATGCGACCATGACCTGCAATGAGCACTTTGCGTTTTCGATCGATTGCATCCGCCTCACGGTCAATCTTGATTTGGTAGCGCGGAACAATAATGCGCTCGTAAATAATAAATAGCAGCGGCGTTAGCAGCATCGAAAGCGCCACGATTAATAGTAATTGTTCCGCAATATCAGCAGGCATAACATTGATGCCGACGGTGAAGGAGAGCAGCACAAAACCAAACTCACCTGCTTGTGCCAGACTTAATGCAATCAACCATAAATTGGACCCGCGCAATTTTAAGATGCTGGCGACCACGAGCATCACTGCGACCTTTAACAGGATTAACCCGATAGTGAGACCGACAATTACGAAGAAATTTTCGAACAAGAGTGTGAAGTTGATTCCTGCTCCTACCGTGATGAAGAATAACCCGAGTAGCAGGCCCTTGAAGGGTTCAATATCTGATTCTAGCTCATGCTTATACTGGCTATTGGCTAGCACCACGCCAGCCAAGAAGGTGCCGAGGGCGGGGGATAGCCCGACTAAAGACATCAAGAGTGCGATGCTCACTATTAAAAGCAGAGCACTTGCGGTGAATAATTCGCGCAGTTGCGCGGAGGCTATATATCGAAATAACGGCGCGGTCAGGCGGCTCCCGCCGAAGATGACTGCCGCTATGGCGGCCATGGTCACCAAGGTCTTCTGCCAAGCGTTCAGGCCTGCCACGAGACTCATGCCGGCCTCGTGCACTGCTGTATCACCGATCACCGCTGCACTATGGTCTAAGTTGCCAGTTAGGCTGGGCAAAGCCAATAATGGTAGCAACGCTAACATGGGGATGACGGCGATATCTTGAAATAAAAGTACCGAGAAGCTGCCTTTGCCGCCATCGGATTGCATGAGGCCTTTTTCGTTGAGTGTCTGTAATACGATGGCGGTAGAGGAAAGCGAGAACACGAGTCCGATGGCCAAGGCTACTGGCCAGGTCTGCCCGATCAAGATAGCAGCTCCCATCACTAGCGCGGTTGTGAGCAGTACCTGTAAGCCCCCGAGACCTAACAGTCGCGTACGCATTTTCCACAGAAGGCTAGGCTCAAGCTCGAGGCCCACGAGGAAGAGCATCATGACGACACCAAATTCGGCGATGTGCTGTAGCGATGCTACATCGACAAGCAGTAGCGACAAGACTGGGCTTATCACGATGCCGGCCATCAAATAGCCGAGCACAGAGCCCAATTTGAAATGTGAAGCGATAGGCACGGCGACCACGCCTGCAAACAGGAAGATGAAGATCAACAGCAGATCGGTGGTCAAGGTAATGTCCTCTCGTTAGGGTGCTAAATTGTGGTGGTTTATGCGCTTCTTGGAATGAGGAATCGCAAGTACCCGAACACTAATTCTTTTACGGGCGCGCATTCTCTCTCCAATCAACAATATTTTTCTGCCCGACTTTGGAGGGCTTATGGCTAATACACAGATGATTAATATAATAGCAAAACAACTACCATCTTCACGAACAATTCGGCTTATTCCAGAACCTTGTATAGTAAACCGATAATCTGGCTCTAACGTTAACCACTGTTTAAACACTTACAAGCGCTCAAGATCTGGCATCGAGCAGCGGTATATCTTACGTCTCTAGATTATTACGTGTAGGCCAAATTGCGCGTATTGGCTTTTGCATTTCAAATTAATATTTACATTTTCTGTTAAACGGTGCGTTCTTGATACTTACTTAATCAGACACTAGACGACCGGTCTATTTTAGGTTATTGTATGCCCATGAATTCAATAACTCAATCTCGAACAGGCGATACACGCCAACATATTTTATCTGTTGCTAAGACACTTATTCTAGGCAAGGGCTTTAGTGCCGTTGGTTTAAGTGAGATTCTTAAAACGGCTGAAGTACCGAAGGGCTCTTTTTATCACTATTTTAATTCGAAAGAACACTTTGGTACGGCTCTACTTGAAAACTACTTTGATGATTATTTAGCAGCATTAGATATATCGTTGAATATTAGCGTTGAAAAAGCAGCATTGCCATTGTTGTTCAACTATTTCGACAATTGGAAAAATAGTCAATGCAGCGATATAACCAATGATAAATGTTTAGTTGTAAAGCTCAGTGGCGAAGTGTCGGATTTGTCTGAAGCTATGCGTTTAGCTTTAAAACAGGGTACGCAACGCGTTATTACGCGTTTGGCACAATGCCTCCAGCAAGCAGTTGATAATAATGAAATCGTACTTGCTGACGATGTACAAATGGTAACCAAAGAGCTCTATTATCTATGGATAGGCACCACGCTTATGGCGAAAGTGAATCACACGCCTGATGCGTTTGATGTCGCGAACAATGCACTTCATTCACGCCTTAAGGTCGATTAAGCGGGCAAAATCTAAAAATTTTATTTACAGCAATATTAGACGATTGGTCTGTTATTTGACTGTTATGAGGAACTAATTATGAAAAATTTTAACTTTTATAACCCTACTCGCATTTTATTTGGTGAAAATAAGATTGCTGAGATGACAAACTTTATTCCAGAAGATGCACGCGTACTCGTGTTGTTTGGCGGAGAGAGTGCTCGTAAATATGGAACATTAGGTGAAGTGATTACTTCATTAGGTGACCGTTATATAGAAGAGTTTGGCGGCATTGAGGCAAATCCTAGCTATAGCACATTGATGAAGGCTGTTCAGCAAGTCAAAGATAATAAGCTAGATTATCTTATAGGTGTGGGTGGCGGTTCCGTTATCGATGGCGTTAAATTCATCGCCTTAGCTGTTTCATGTGAAGGTGATGCATGGCAAGAAATTTTGGTTGGTAAAGCTAAAAAAATCACTAAAGCTCTACCGTTTGGTGCTGTTCTAACCTTGCCTGCCACAGGTTCCGAAATGAATAGTAACTCCGTGGTGACACGTTATGAAACACATGAAAAAATGGCTTTTAGTAGTCAGCTTGTTTACCCACAATTTTCAGTGCTTGATCCGACTAAAGTCGCTACCTTACCGCCTCGTCAGTTGGCTAACGGCGTAGTTGATGCTTTTACGCATACTATGGAGCAATACCTGACTTATCCGGTTAATGCGCGTGTGCAAGATCGCTTTGCAGAAGGTTTATTAACCACTTTGGTTGAAATAGGCCCAGCACTACTAAAAGATCCTAGTGATTATGAATTGCAAGCTAACTTTATGTGGACAGCAACCTTAGCGCTCAATGGTTTGATCGGTGCGGGTGTGCCTCAAGATTGGGCGACCCATATGATAGGTCATGAGTTAACCGCCTTACATGGTTTAGATCATGCTCAAACATTAGCCATCATTTTACCGAGCGTGATGAATGAGCAACGTGAGCAAAAACGTGACAAATTACTTCAATATGCAGCGCGTGTGTGGAATATCACAGAAGGTGATGATGACAGTCGTATCAATCTCGCTATCGCTAAAACACGTGATTTCTTTGAACAAATGGGTGTTCGCACTCACCTAAAAGATTATCAACTGGGTCTTACTGATATTCCAGAAATGATCAAACAACTCGGTGAGCATGGTCTTACACAGTTGGGTGAACATGGCGATATCGATTTGGTTAAAAGCACAAAGATACTTGAAGCCAGCGTTTAACGCCGCCAGTGCTCACTATTTTATAAGGACAGATTTATGAATGACATAACACAGCAAGTAAGCACAACCTCAATTAATGATTCTGCACAACAAGCAGTCACCTTATTATCACCAATTCAATTGGGTGCTTTAAGTCTGAAAAACAGAATTGTAATGGCGCCGTTAACACGGAATCGTGCAGGTGAAGGTTTGGCACCAACAGAAATGAATGTTGAATATTATCGACAACGTGCGAGTGCGGGCTTAATTATCACTGAAGGTAGTCAAATTGCTCATGAAGCGGCTGGTTATCCCAATACCCCAGGAATATATACCCAACAACAAGTAGATGGCTGGAAAAAAGTAACAGATGCAGTGCATGAAAAAGGTGGCAAAATAGTGCTGCAACTTTGGCACTGTGGGCGAGTGTCACATAGCTCGTTATTACCAAATGAAATGCTACCGCAAGCACCATCTGCAATAACACCTACTGGCGAAGTGTACACTTACGAAGGCATGCAGCCGTATGAAAATCCTCATGCTTTAAGACTCGATGAAATACAGGGTGTGATCGAGATGTATAAAAAAGCCGCTCAAAATTGTCTTGATGCGGGCTTTGATGGCGTTGAAGTTCATGGTGCAAATGGTTATTTACTCGACCAATTTTTACGTGATGGCACTAATCAGCGTGATGATATTTATGGGGGCAGTCTTGAAAACCGCTCACGATTATTGTTAGAAGTGGTCGAAGTGGTTAGTAATATCTGGGGAGCAGATCGCGTTGGTGTGCGTTTATCACCGCTACAACCTTTCAATGACATTAAAGATAGTGATCCAGAAGCAATATTTAGTTACACCGTCAAAGCATTAAATAAGTTTGGGCTTGCTTACCTGCATATTACGGAAATGGGCGCTGAGGCACCGGCTGTCGCGGGACCCGCTTTTGACTTGAAGACATTGCGTCCTCTATGGAATGGTAACTATATGACCAATAGTGAATATAATTTTGAAACAGGTAATGCCTCCATTCTAAAGGGGGAAGCAGATCTTATTTCTTTTGGAAAACTATTCATCAGTAATCCAGATTTAGTTGAACGTTTTGCCCTTAATGCGCCGTTAAATGACTTCGATGCAAGCACTTTTTATGGCGGTGATGAGCATGGTTATACAGACTATCCATTTATGAAATAAACTTTACGTTATTGTTTATTCTCTCTCTGCCAATGGTTTTTCAATAATATTGGGATAGTATTTAACACGATTAATTGGTCTAATATCTGTACTTTAAGGTATGGATATCACTTTTTTTTAGCTAAAAAATATATAATACTTTTAATATTAGTTATTTAAAGGTCATTATTATTGTGAGATTTTCATTTTACAAAAAACAAATGATGAGTCTCATTGCCATTCTAATGGCTACATTTTCAATCATATCTCATTCTGAAGAGACGCTTGAAAAGGTCTCTTTACAGCTTGATTGGAAATATCAATTTGAATTTGCTGGTTTCATTATGGCAAAAGAAAAAGGTTATTATAAAGATGTAGGGTTAGATGTTGATTTACGTGAATATGAAGAAGGTATTGATATCGTTGAAAGCGTGCTTTCAAACCAAAGTAATTACGGCATTTACAACGCCAGCGTTGTTATAAGCGAGGCTAAGTTAAAACCGATTATTTTAATGGCGACTTATTATCAAAAGTCCCCTTTAATTTTTGTTACCTCTAAAGATATTACACAGCCGAGCGATCTTGTCGGCAAGACGATTATGGGGACTACGGATGAACTTAAATACAGTTCATTAGCGTTAATGCTTGACCATTTTTTTGTCAATAAAAAAAATACTACATTCCTAGAGCATTCATTTAATATCAATGACTTTATAGAGCATAAAGTGGATGCTATTAGTGCTTTTAGAACGAATCAACTTTTTGAATTAAACCAGAAAAATATTGAATATAACATCATAGATCCAGCGGATTATGGTTTTTCAATGAGTGCCGTAAATCTGTTTACCTCATATTCAGAAGCATTAAGCCACCCAGATAGAGGCCGAAATTTTATAAAGGCATCAAATAAAGGCTGGGCTTATGCATTAGACCATCCACAAGAAACAATAGAGATTATTTATAATCACTATTCAAAGCAAAAAAGTCTTGCTGCCCTAGCTTATGAAGCTGAAATAACGAAAAAAATGATGTTGTTAGATTTTTTTGACATCGGTGCTACGAATAAAGAGCTGACCATTCGTGCTGTCAAGCAACTTCAGTATAGCGGTTTGCTAGCCGATGGTGAGAAATTGGGCACGTTCATTATTCAGGATGCACTTCGTGAATTTGGCTCTGGTGTTACGTTTACGGATAAACAAATGCACTATTTGGAAAGTAAAAAGGAAATTAACCTCTGCATTGATCCTGACTGGATGCCCTTCGAGGCTATTAAGGATGGAGAGTATATTGGTATTACTGCTGATGTAATAAGCAAGTTCAGAAATCAACTTCCTATTCCCATTACATTAATTCCCACACAAAACTGGATGGAGTCGTTATCAAAGGGGTTGGCGCGAGAATGTGATATTTTTTCACTCGCAGCCGCTACTGCAGGACGCACCGAATATATGGATTTTACGACGCCGTACATCGATCTTCCTGTTGTGCTGGCAACAAAAATGGATACGTTTTTTATTAATGATATTGTAGAGGTAAAAGACAAAAAATTAGGTGTGGTTAAAGGCTATGTAATAGCGGAGCAACTTCGTAACAAAATACCTGGCATTAATATTGTTGATGTGGCGTCAATAACCGATGGCCTTGCCCGAGTCGAAAGTGGTGAATTATACGGTTATATCGATAATTTAATGGTCATTGCAAATTCAATTCAAAAAGATTTTACGGGGGTGTTGAAGATTTCCTCGCGTCTAGATGAAAATATACAACTAGCGATAGCCTCTCGTAATGACGAACCGGAGCTTAATCAAATCTTTGAGGAACTGGTTCAAAACTTGAGTGAGGCAGAGCTTCAAGCTATCTATAACAAATGGGTTGCAACGGTTGAACAGGATCAAGCATTTGATTATAGCTATGCATGGAAATTACTAGCAGTGATCTTTTTAATTATATCAGGCTATATTTTCCACTATATCAAGCTGAAAAAGTTAAACAATTCGCTTCTAATGTTATCTATAACCGATAAATTGACGGGGCTTTATAATCGCGTCAAAACAGATGAAGTACTTATTGAGAAAAAAGCGGAGCTTGATAGATACGGTACGGAATTATCTGTTATTTTGTTAGATATCGACTTTTTTAAAAGCATTAATGACAACTATGGTCATCTAATGGGTGATAGCGTGTTAATTGAGTTTTCTCAGATTATTAAACAAAATATAAGAACGACAGATTATGTCGGTCGCTGGGGTGGTGAAGAATTTTTGATTGTTTGTCCTAATATAGGCATCAAAGAAGCGATGATACTTGCCAATAAGTTGCTAGACAAAATTAGCAATCATACTTTCGCAGAAGTGAAAAATATCACAGCGAGTGCAGGCGTAAACTACTTTTCTAAAAGTGAGTCGATTGATAGTACGATACATAATGCGGATCAAGCACTTTACCAATCTAAAGAAAACGGGCGAGAAAAAGCGACAGCATTTAATCGTAATACCATATAAGTTTGGTAAGTATCGGAAGTAATCGGGTAGTCCAATAACCGTAATATTATGAAGTGCGGTTTATCGCAGTAAATGGAAAAAAATAAAAGGGATGCTATGGAGAGAAACGAATCACTAGCGGTTATCTGTAAAGCGGGTGAATCTTTACAGATTGCACTTACCCAACGCGATGAATATACACAGCAGCATTGTCAACGCGTTGCCCAGATTGCAGTTCAATCCGGTATCCATTTCGGATTTGATAATTCACTGCTTATGTAATTAGAAACAGCCGCTATCTTTCATGATATTGGAAAAATAGGTATTCCTGATGATATCTTACTTAATCCAGGAAAATTAACTGACAAGTAATATGAGCAGATGAAAAACCATGTTGTTTTGGCTGCAAGCATTGTTGAAAAACTTGATATTCCTGATGCTGGGAATGTAGCTAAAGTCATTCTTCACCATCATGAGCACTATGATGGTTCAGGCTATCCTGATGGGTTAAAAGGGGACGAAATATCACTCTCTTCTCGTATTATTTGTATTGTTGATGTGTTTGATGCGCTAAGCAGTAATCGCTGTTATCGAGATGCGACGAGTATTAAAAACACACTGACCTATATGGCTGATGAGATGAGCGAGCAATTTGACCCAGCTGTGTTTGGGGTTGTTTCACAAGTAATAATGGACCTCGAATTCGCTTTACCTGAGAAAGCCGTTGGCGAGCCTCTTTCGTCCACTACTTCCTTTTAGCTAACAAGATATAGTCGACCTAGGTTCCTAGTCATCAGAGACGGGGAAAATACACTAACGAATTCTTTAGACTAGATTTATTTCTGCCTAATAACTCGATCGTACTAGAGCATTCCTTCTTTTATGATAAACGCGATGATCTCAGGCAGGCCTTGACCTATTTTAAGATTGGTAAAAACATAAGGTTTCTCAATTCGCATTCTTTTAGTATCACTATCCATTACATCGAGAGAGGCACCTACATAAGGTGCTAAATCTATTTTGTTAATCACCAGTAGATCAGAACGTGTTATTCCTGGACCGCCTTTTCTTGGTATCTTTTCGCCTTCAGCGACATCAATTACATAAATCGTAATGTCAGCTAATTCAGGACTAAAGGTTGCTGATAAGTTGTCACCACCACTTTCAATAAAGATTAAGTCTAAATCAGGGAAAGTGTGACTGAGATCTTCGACGGCCGCTAAATTCATCGAAGCATCTTCGCGAATCGCAGTATGCGGGCAACCGCCGGTTTCTACGCCGACGATACGATCGGCGGATAGCGCTTCACTTTTTACCAAAAACTGAGCATCTTCTTTGGTATAAATATCATTTGTTACTACGGCTAATTGATAATCATCACGCATCGCCTTGCACAAGGCATCAAGCAATGCTGTTTTGCCGGAGCCTACAGGCCCGCCGACACCAATACGTAAGGGTGCTTTTTTTGCATTCATATTCTTTCTCTTTATCAGGATCTAAATAAACGGGTGTACTGTGTTTCATGACGGGCACTCGCATAGGCCAAGGCGGGTGCAGAACTACCTATATTGTCATCGCTTATGCTTAATCCCTTATCGACAGCTAAGGCTAAAGCGGGTGCTAGATCACGTAAAATTCGCTGTCCAGCCATTTGACCTAAGGGGATTAATTTTACGCCAGAAATCACAATATTTTCTAACCATGACCAAGCAAAACCTTGCGCGCCCTGCTGTATTGGAATATTCCACTGACTCAATGCCAAAGCAAAACCTGCGGTTTGAGATTTTGCCAGTACCAGCTTCCATTGTTCGGCGAGCTCCATGTCTAAATCTTCCAACAATCTCACCATTGCTCTGCCGCGATTTTTTTCTTCCAGTCTAAGTTCACTGGTTTCACGATGAGCAAGTAGAATATCTATCCAACGCGATAAACGTAGTTCATCTTGAGCTTGGCAGGCTTCGCGCATTCTCACGAGTAGTGGTATTTCAAGATACTGAAGATTTGTGTCAATAAGATCGGCTAACCAATCATGCAACTCTTTTTCAGTATTAACCCATTGGCATTCAACCGCCCATTCGAGTCCTTGTGAATAAGTAAATCCACCCACGGGTAAGGCACTGCTTGATAACTGCATCAAGCGTATCAGACTAATATCGGCCATCGTCTTGTTGAAATAGCGTGTTTAAGAGCGTTTTTTTACAAATATTCCAATCGCCACTAAAACGACGGCGATCGTTAATGGCCATGCATGTTCAGGACTTGCTAAAACATGCCAGATATTTTCCATGAACGATGTGCCATGGTCATTGTGTGCTGAGGCTAAAGTAGGAAATAATGTAATTAGCAATAAGATGATTTTGTTCATGTTTATTCTCCGTTCATTTTAATGGTGATGATGACCGTGATCATGGCCACTACTGATATTGCTACCGTAGGCGCCTGCTTCGGGTTCAAAAGGTATATTTTCAACTTGGACGGACAGTCCTAATCCTATCAACATGTCATCCAATACATGATCATGAAGGTATTGGATACGCCCAGGATTAATCTGCAATGCAACATGGCGATTACCGAGATGATAGCAAGCACGTGCCATTAACCACGCATCATCGCAGCTTACGGTAGATACGCTTTCATTGGCCGCAATGATTTTGACAATGATGCCGTCTTCACTCGTCAAAATGTCACCATTTTGTAGTACTTGACCTCGCTCTAGAAACAAACCTACATCACGGCCATCATCCAATATGGCACGTAGGCGGCTTTTAACTCTGCTAGCTAATGGTAATGTCAGCGTGGCATTTTCTGCTGTTTTAGTGCTCAGTTTCTTTATTAAATTTATCATCTTTAGAATAAGAAATAACGTTGTGCCAGTGGTAATTCCACCGCCGGCTCACAGGTTAATAACTCGCCATCAGCATAGACTTGGTAAGTTTGCGAGTCGACTTCGATAACGGGTTGATAATCATTCAAAATCATATCGGCCTTTTTGATATTTCGGCAATTTTTAACGATGCCGATCATGCTTTTCAAATCGAGTTTTTCGACGATGCCATCTTCTTTTGCAGCTTGAGAGATAAAGGTCATTCTCGTTGCGTGACGAGCACCGCCGAGGTTTGCAAACATCATCCGATAATGGACGGGTTGTGGTGTAGGGATCGATGCATTTGGATCGCCCATCGGTGCAGCGACGATCATGCCGCCCTTAATAATTAAATTAGGTTTAGTTGCAAAAAATGCGGGTGACCACAGAACTAAATCGGCCAATTTACCGACTGCAACCGAGCCTACTTCATGTGAAATACCATGTGCGATAGCCGGATTAATCGTGTATTTAGCGATGTAACGCTTAGCACGAAAGTTATCTGCATCTGTATTTTCATCCGTCGCTAGTGGGCCGCGCTGCACTTTCATTTTATGAGCGGTTTGCCAAGTGCGAATGATCACTTCGCCTACTCGTCCCATCGCTTGTGAGTCTGAGGCTATCATTGAAAAAGCACCTAAATCATGCAGAATATCTTCTGCCGCAATTGTTTCACGCCTGATTCGCGATTCGGCAAAGGCGACGTCTTCAGCAATATTAGGATCAAGATGATGGCAAACCATCAACATATCTAAATGCTCATCGATGGTATTGATGGTATATGGTCGAGTCGGATTGGTTGAGGATGGTAATACAAAAGATTCGCCACAGGCTTTTATAATATCAGGTGCATGACCACCACCAGCCCCTTCAGTGTGATAGGTATGAATGGTTCTGCCTTTCATCGCCGCTAAGGTATGTTCTACAAAACCAGATTCATTAAGTGTATCGGTATGAATGGCCACCTGAACATCCATTTTTTCAGCGACTGATAAACAGGTATCTATAGAAGCGGGCGTAGTTCCCCAATCTTCATGTAATTTAAGACCAATAGCCCCAGCACGTACTTGTTCTTCTAAAGGTTCAGGCAAACTGGCGTTACCTTTGCCTAAATAACCAATATTCATCGGTAATTCATCGGCAGCTTGCAACATGCGATGCATATTCCAGATACCAGGTGTACATGTTGTGGCATTGGTTCCAGTAGCTGGCCCCGTGCCACCGCCAAGCATGGTGGTTACCCCCGACATTAATGCTTCTTCAATTTGCTGTGGGCAGATGAAATGAATATGTGAGTCTATGCCCCCCGCTGTTAGAATTTGACCTTCACCAGCGATGACCTCAGTACCGGGGCCTACTACGATATCAACACCTGGCTGTACATCAGGATTACCGGCTTTGCCAATGGCGACGATACGCCCATGTTTGATGCCAACATCGGCCTTGATTATGCCCCAGTGGTCCATAATCAAGGCATTGGTAATCAGCACATCGACGACTTCGGCATCACAGCGTTGGCTTTGACCCATGCCATCACGAATAACCTTGCCGCCACCAAACTTAACTTCATCACCATAAATAGTACGGTCGTCTTCGACTTTTATCCACAGTTCTGTATCGCCTAAACGCACACGGTCGCCGGTCGTTGGCCCATACATTTCCATGTAAGCTTGTCTGCTAATTGTGGTCATGCTTTATTCTCCAAAACACCCATTACTTCGGCATTAAAACCATAAACCTTACGATCTCCCGCATAAGCAACCAGCTCTACTTCACGTGTTTGCCCCGGTTCAAATCGAACTGCGGTGCCTGCAGCAATATTAAGTCTGAAACCATAGGTTTTTGCGCGTTCAAATTCCAAGGCAGGGTTAGTTTCAAAAAAGTGATAATGCGAACCTACTTGAATGGGCCGATCACCTTTATTGGCGATATTAACCACCACGGTGGCACGTCCAGCATTGAGTGTTATTTCACCACCGGCAACGATTATTTCACCTGGAATCATGATTTATTCTCCTGTAACAGACAATTAAACGATGGGATCATGCACGGTTACCAATTTGGTACCATCAGGAAACGTCGCTTCTACTTGTATGTCATGAATCATTTCTGCAATGCCCGACATTACGTCATCACGAGTTAATAAGGTTCGACCATAATCCATCAATTCAGCCACACTTCGTCCATCACGGGCACCTTCCAAAATAGCGGCACTGATATAGGCGATGGCTTCAGGATGATTAAGTTTTACGCCACGTAACTTTCGACGCTCTGCTAACAATCCAGCGGTAAATATTAATAATTTATCTTTTTCTCTTGGGGTCAAATTCATTTGTATAGCCTATTATTTATGTGGCCCATATTCTTGGTGGACAGGCCTTGCGTTCTAATACTACGGGTCTTAGCACCTTCCATATTTGTGTAAATAGTTTACGGCAGTTAGCAGTTGAGTTCCCCAAATAACGTATGACTAAACAGTCTTCTATTAAGGTTGCGGCAATTAAGTGATTATCTTCATCAGATAATATAGCTCTTGCATGTTCAAGTAAGCTATTATCAGCCGGAGTGGCTACTAACATTGCCATTACAGGATGGCCACGTAAGCCTGTTGGTGCGTTTAATCTATCTGCATTGACCTGCATTCGCTCTATCAATATAGGCACATCATCTCGAAAGAGCGAGAAATCTAAGTTTAACTGACCTGTTGTAAATGTTTCATTATTAGCCGGCAAACCAAGGCAATGTGTTTCCCAACCAATAAACCGTGCTTTAGTTGCTAAATTAATGTGAGTACTCATGCGGGCTTGTGCGCCAGGGAAATAAATATTTTCTTGAGGTAACCATTCTAAGGCAGCGTACTCAGCAAGCTGTAAGTTCTGCTTTTGATGTGCCGTTTCACCTTGGCTACGGTAAAATTTGGTCGCGCCAGGTGTTGTTAATAGGGTACTGGCGTTGGCATTGATGGTTGTATTGATGGTTAAGCTATCGCCACCGACAACACCGCCGGGTGGATGAAGAATATATAAATGACACACATCACCTTCTGGATAGAAAGCTCTTTGAACGGTTAATGGTCCACGCTGACTTCGATGAGACAACACCGTTTTATCACTACGATAGGAAAATTCCAAATCGAGTTGTGCTTTCCAGCCTGACGGAATGTGTTCTGTCAGGCTGTTTCGTAAATTCATGCTAAGTAAATACTCACTAACTACTCCAGTAACTTAGTTTTAAACAGATAGGTATTTGCTTATTTTAGCAACATCTACATCTTTTCTAAGATCTTCATGGATAAATTTTCCTGAATCAATAACAATAAGTCTATCAGCAATCGCCATGGTGAAGCTAAGTACCTGTTCAGAAACGATAATAGTTATATCGCGCATTTGTTGTATTTCATTAAGAATTTTAGCAATATCTTTAATAATGGAAGGTTGAATGCCTTCTGTTGGTTCATCTAACAACAGTACTTTGGGATTAGTGACCAATGCCCTTGCGATGGCCAATTGTTGCTGTTGTCCACCTGATAGGTTGCCACCTTTACGGTGACGCATGTCGAACAAGACTGGAAACAAAGCGTAAATATCTTCAGGCACTCTTTTCATGCCTGATACCTGCATGCCTGTTTCAATATTTTCCTGAACGCTGAGTGTCGGGAAAATCATTCTTCCTTGTGGCACGTAGGCTATTCCACTGGCGACACGTTGATAACTTTCGCCCTTAGTCACATCTTGACCATCAATATTAATGCTACCTTGCCCTGCTTCTAGAATACCGATTAATGATTTGAAGAGGGTCGTTTTTCCCATACCATTTCGGCCCATAATAGCCAAGGTTTCATTCTTTTTGGCCTTAAAGCTAATGCCATGAATCACTTCACTTTGCCCATAGCTCACATGCAAATCGGATACTTCAAGCATAATTAATACCTCTTCTCTTAATGTCCCAGATAGACTTCAATGACATCAGGGTTGTTTTGGACTGTTTTCATATCACCTTCTGCAAGAATTTTTCCTTGATGAAGTACCGTTACTTTGTGTGCGATTCGGGCAACAAACTCCATATCATGTTCGATGACGAGTACTGAACGACCCTTACTAATACGATTTAATAACTCTGCTGTCAGCTCTCGTTCTTTTACACTCATGCCTGCAACAGGCTCATCTAACATCAGTAACTCAGGATCCTGAATTAGCAACATACCTATTTCTAGCCATTGTTTCTGTCCATGACTCAGTAAGGCCGCTTCCATACTGAGTAAGCCTCCGAGGAATATTTCACTTGCGACTTCTTTTATCCGTGCATCGACTTCAGGTGTTCGTTTAAACGTTAATGCGCCAAAAACACTTCGTCCTTGTGGATAAGACACCTCAAGGTTGTCATATACAGAGAGGTTTTCATAAATTGAGGGTGTTTGAAACTTACGACCTACACCCGCATGAACAATCTGATGCTCAGAAAGTGTCGTGAGCTCTTTGCTTTTAAATTTAATACTGCCTGAAGTCGATTTTGTTTTTCCACAGATCAGGTCAAGCAATGTGGTTTTGCCTGCACCATTTGGTCCAATCACTACCCTTAATTCATCTTTATCGACATAAAGACTTAAGTTATCTACCGCCTTAAAGCCATCAAATGAAACCGTTAGGTCTTCAATGGCCAATGCGAAATCGGTATTACTACTCATGACATATATTCCTTATCTGAACTCATCAAGTAAGAGTGGTTCATTTGCTGTCTTTAACAGGGCTAGTATTCTTACTATTGATCAATGTTTTTGCCGAACTCATAAACTTGGTTTTACTCATACGGCTCAGTTGAGGTTTACCATATTTATCCCAAATACCTGCCAGGCCATTAGGGAAGAACATCACTACCGCAATGAATAAGCCACCCATTAAAAATAACCAGATTTCAGGAAATGTTTCTGAAAATACAGTCTTACCGTAGTTAACAAGCAATGTGCCATACACCACGCCGATGAGTGACATACGACCACCTACGGCAGCAAAGATAACCATCTCAATTGATGGGACGATACCGACAAATGAAGGTGACATGAAGCCAACCTGTAGCGTAAACATTGCACCACCAATTGCAGCAATCATCGCGGAGACACAAAAGATAAAGATCTTAAAGTTTGATACGTCGTAACCAGAGAAACGAACCCGATCTTCTTTGTCACGCATCGCTAATAATAAACGTCCAAATTTACTGGTTAGAATGAATCGACTAATAGCAATGACACCAAACAGTAGGAAGGCATTGATGAAGTACAGGATATATTTCGATGAATCGTCACGAATATCCCAGCCATGAATTGTTTTTAAGTCAGTGATACCGTTAATTCCACCTGTATAACCTTGTTGACCGACAATCAGCACGGTAAGAATTACGGCGATAACTTGGGTGATAATGGCGAAATAAACCCCACCTACTCGACGTTTAAACATCGAATAACCGATAATAAAGGCAAAGATTGCAGGTACAGCAATCACTGCGAATAAGGTAAAGCTGAAGCTGTGAAATGGTACCCAGAACCAAGGTAATTCGGTTATTTGATTCCAATCCATAAAGTCAGGAATTCCTGGTGTTGATTGAATTTTGGTGCTTTCTAAATCAGAAGCTTCGAGTTTTAAGAACATCGCCATGGCGTAACCGCCAAGGCCAAAGAACACACCTTGTCCTAAACTTAATATACCGCCATAACCCCATAATAAAACTAAGCTGACTGCCACAAAGGCATAGGTCAGGTATTTACCCACCATATTTAATCGAAATAGGTCTAGTGACATAGGCAATATGATTAAAATCAACACGGCGAGGATCGCCATGCCTATCGCCCCATTTTTACCACCTAAAAAACGTTCGTACATAAAATTCATGTTTTGCTCCTAGTTCGCTTATTTACGGACTTTGATTGAGAACAGACCTTCAGGGCGCATCATCAAAATAATCACTAACGTCAATAAGGTAAGTACTTTAGCCATTGAACCGCTGATGAAAAATTCCAAAATGGATTGTGCCTGAGCGATGGTAAATGCTGATGCAATCGTGCCAAATAAACTTGCTGCACCACCAAAGACCACAACCATAAAGGTATCAACAATATAAAGTGATCCTGAGGTAGGTCCGGTTGAAGCAATCGTTGTAAAGGCTGCGCCTGCTACACCTGCAATACCACAGCCTAAAGCAAAGGTTAAACGATCTATTTTCTTTGTATTGATACCCACAGCACCACTCATGATTCTATTTTGTGTGGTGGCGCGAACAGCTAAACCCCAATTTGATCTATACATTAATATATAGACACCAACGGTTACGATGGCTGTTAAACCTAAAACGAACATGCCGTTGATGGGGATATAGATTGATTCTGTTGGTTGATAGGCGCCCATTAACCAATCAGGTAATGTAGGGCTTACTTCACGTGCACCAAAGATTGAACGGAAACTTTGCTGCATAATTAAACTTAAACCCCATGTCGCTAATAGCGTATCAAGTGGTCTTTTATATAAGTGCCGTATGAGAATTAACTCGGTGAGATACCCGAGGATCCCGGCAATGAAAAAGGAGGCAATGATTGCAAACAGGAAGTAGTACTGAATAAACTCGGGGAAATACGTTTCACTTATAACGGACATTAGATACGTTGTATAAGCACCTACTGCCATAAATTCGCCATGGGCCATATTGATAACGCCCATTTGTCCAAAAATAATCGCCAGACCGAGTGCCATAAGTAGAAGTACACTAAACAAACTCAAGCCAGCAAAGCCTTGCATGGCGAAAATTGATGTCAACTCTTGTATTGAATACTCACCCATAACACATACTCCGTAATAAAGTTTCTAACGAAAACATTACATTTACTCACTATCTGGTTTTAATAACAGGTTGGTCATGACGACCAACCTGTTTCTACATTAATAATATGGAACTAAGTGCTGCCTATTGGTAACCTTTAGGGAATGGATTTGGTTCAATTAAGTCAGACTCGTATACAACGGTTGCTTGACCATCTTTGTTCCATTGACCAACGCGTGCTTTACTCCATAAGTGATGGTTAGGATGTAATTTCACGTAACCTTCAGGTGCTGTTGTTAACTCGATGTCACCTTTTTCAGATTCAGCAACCACTTTATCGACATCAAAAGATCCTGCTCTTTCGACAGCTGCTTTCCATAACCAAGGACCTAAATAAGCTGCTTGAGTCACATCACCCATTACGCTATCTTCACCCCACATTGCTTTGAACTCTTTAACAAATTCGACATTGTTAGGATTATCTTGGCTTTGGAAATATTTCATGATTGAGTAGAAACCTTCTAAGTTCTCACCACCAATACCTAATACTTCATCTTCCGTTACTGAAATTGTTAACAGCGTTTGTTTATCACTGGTAATACCTGCTGCTTTAAGTTGTTTAAACCAAGCAACGTTACTACCACCAACAACTGCGGCATAAATTACATCAGGCTTTTTAAGGCGAATTTTATTGATGGTTGATCCAAACTGTGTATCACCCAATGGTTTGTAATCTTCACCAACCACTTTGCCACCCAATACATTTTCAATGTGTTTACGGGCAATTTTCATTGATGTACGAGGCCAAATGTAATCAGAACCAATCAAATAGAATGTTTTAGCTTCTTTCTCTTTAGCTACCCAATCTAAACCGGCAAGGATCTGTTGTGTTGCTTCTTGGCCCGTGTAAATAACATTATGTGATTGCTCAAGACCTTCATAAAATGTCGGGTAATAAAGCAAGCCATTTTCTTGTTCAAATACTGGCAATGCTGCTTTACGTGATGCTGATGTCCAGCAGCCAAATACCGCCGCTACTTTATCTTGTACTAAAAGCTTACGAGATTTTTCTGCAAACGTTGGCCAGTCACTAGCGCCATCTTCTTGAATAATCTCAATTTGACGGCCTAAAATACCGCCAGACTCATTGATTTGTTTAATAGCCAGTTTTTCTGCTTCTTGGGCACCTGTTTCACTAATGGCCATCGTGCCGGTTAATGAATGCAAAATACCTACTGTTACTGTGGTGTCGGTGACTGCTTGACCGGTTGTCGTTGCTTCCGCCGCCATTGCAGTGGTTGAAATAAATCCGGCAGCGACCATTGCACTTAGCAATGCTGCGGTTTTACCTAAGAACTTTCTTCGATTAAATTGACTCATCATATATCTCCTGTTGATATAATTTTTAGTACAGTTTTTATAAAGTAGTGACGCTCAATGTCCCAGCATCCAAGGTCTTGCGGTTTTCTTCGTTTGCATCAATAAGCCGTGTCCTTGTTTCTTTTCATTAGAAGGAGGTGTCTTCTTATTTGATGTTGAGCAAGTGTGCGAGCCCGAACAACCACAGCTTGAACGGCGTACCTGTCTTGGTTCATGTGCTGACTTTTCATTACGCGCATAAGCGGATCGTTTACTACCATCCATCAAGGCCAAATTCGGCGCTGATATAATCCTCGGCGCTTGCTTTCCACAGTCTTCACAGGTGCAAGGCAAGCTTGATTCACTCATTTTTCGTAAGACCGAAAATTGGCCACATTGCTCACATTGGTAGTCATAAATAGGCATCACACTCTTCCTCTAATCAATTAAGATGGTTTTGTCATATTGACACCCGGTGTGACCAGCTCTAGGGGCCCATCTGGATTCGGCATAATGTCGAAATCAAATATTTCGGTTGGTAACCACAAAGTGGCACAGGAATTAGGTACATCTACGATCCCGCTTATATGACCTTCAACTGGTGCTGTACCTAAAATAGAGAGTGCTTGTTGCCCGCTGTAACCAAATTTCTTCATGTACTCAATTGCGTTCAAACACGCTTGTTTGTAGGCAATATTCATATCAAGATAGTGTTGCTTGCCTTGTTCATCGACTGAAATACCTTCGAAAATAAGATAATCGTTATATTTAGGCGATAGAACGCTTGGTTTAAATACGGGATTTTTAATGCCGTATTTTTTAACGCCGCCTTTGATTAAATTGACACGGATATCTAGATATCCGGCCATTTCAATCGCACCACAAAAAGTGATTTCGCCATCACCTTGTGAGAAATGGAGATCGCCCATTGAAAGACCACCATCTTTCACATATACAGGGAAGTAGATACGTGAACCTTTTGTGAGCTCTTTAATATCACAGTTACCGCCATTCTCACGTGGTGGCACTGTGCGAGCACCTTCTTTAGCTGCAGAAGCTGCTTCATCACCTTTTAAGCGGCCCATCACGGCTGTCTTTTCATATGGAGGGCACGCTAATACAGGTAGGCTCTCAGTACCTGATGCGATCAAGTCTCCTTCACGTTTATTCCACTCTTCCAATAATTCTTTTGATGGTAAGCAACCGATTAAGCCTGGGTGCATGATGCCTGCAAATTCGACATTAGGAACATGACGAGAAGACGTGTAAATACCATGGAAATCCCAAATAGATTTACTTGCTTCAGGGTAATGGTCGGTTAAAAAACCACCGCCATTTTCTTTAGCGAATAAACCGTTAAAACCCCATTGTTGCTCATCAAACGTACCTACATTTAAGATATCAACGACCATTAAATCGCCTGGCTCGGCACCTTCAACACCAATCGGGCCGCTTAAATAATGAACCTGTGTTAAATCAACATCACGAATATCATTGGCACTGTCGTTGTTACCAACTTGACCACCCGTCCAATCCATACATTCAACACGAAATTCATCACCCGGTTTGACCATCGAGATCATCGGAAGATCAGGATGCCAACGGTTGTGAATTTGACCGTCTTGCTCCCATGGTTTTTTATCTAAATCTAGCTTTACTAAGGTTTTCATTTTTCTCTCCAGTTAATTGGAAAAAGTCCTATATCAACATCAACAGGTTTTAAAATTGAAGTTGCATGCCTACTACAATAGAGTCGGTGTCTGAAGCGTTTGTGGCTTCTTGCATTCTGTAAGTCGCGGTGACTGAAGCGTTATAGCCATCTATGATGTAGTTGACACCAAGGTCCGTACGTTCAGTTTCAATGCCATTGTCTGCATCAAAGCTTTGGTATTTCACCATTGGCATAAATTGACCCCAGCCCACTTTCTGACTGAAGATAAAGCCCGCACCAAGGGCGTAAGCGTCACCTTGTTCACTTAAAAACACATCATCAGTGTCATAGTCGTAATAAGCCGCTTCAAAAGAAATAGCACCGGCCTCTAATTTTTTCTCAACTAAAAGATCGACAGCCACTTGACTGTAATCACCGACATCCGTTGCTGATGCCGCACCATCACCTTTTGAACGTGCTGAAATACCAATAGTGAAAATATCTTTTGCACCTAGATAGTTACCTGTTCCGTAGTAACCTGGTTCTGTATCCCAAAAGCTATATTGCAAACGACCGGCATACATCAATTCATCGCTTTGATTAGGGTTATTAGTTACATCACCGACGCCGCTGTAGAAAAAGATTTTGTCAGCTTCAAAGGCACCAAAAGAATAAGCAAGACGTTCATCGAGCGTTGTACCTACAACAGCCACACCTTCATCACGACCTATCGTTCCGCCATTCCAACCGTAACGTGCTGCGATGTTCTGCCAATAACCATCACCTGATGTGTAATAAGGGCCCGCCATATTGGCACGACTACTTGGTGATAAGAATCGACCTGCCCAGATAGCAAGATCAGGTGTGATTTGGAAAATACCGGCGGCGTCGATAACTTTCATCGATTCATCACCGTTCATTTCGGTATTAAACATACCTTTGATGTATTTATTTAAAGAACCGCCAAAATAAAGACGGGCGCTATCAAGATTAAAGTCATTAGAGTTGCCACCATCATTTGCAGCATCTTCAACTGAACTGAAGCTACTACGAAGGCCAAAACCAACGCTGACATATTTGTCTTCACCAAAAGTGATGGTTCCGGCGGCTTGTGAAATTACGGGTGTCATGCTGGCTGTAGTGGCTAAAGCAATGGCAATGGCTAGGCTTCTGTGTTTGATTTTCATGTGCTACCCCTGAAAGAATTATTCGACATATAAGTAGTTCACTGACTAGCGTCGTTGCTCATCAAAATTGAACTTCAGGAGTCATACTAGAGAGATGTCGCTTAACCTTAAATACGTCAAATTGCGTAGAAACGATTACAAGGATCTGAGGTAGGCTTAACTTAAAATTTTAAACTGGGGACATTTAAATGAAGTTGAATAAGCAAAAAAGCAGCACGTTATTATTAATGAGTGCGATGTGTCTGACCTTGAGTGCTTGTGGGGAATTCAGTTATAAACGTGGTGCGAGTGCGACTGATTTTCAGCAAGAGAAAAAGAGTTGCTCAACAGAATATACGGCTGAAGCTGACATTGAGTCATGCCTCGCTAAAAGTGGCTGGATAGTCGTAGGTGTCGATAAACCTCTTTTTGCTGAAGCAACGGCTACCGCCACAACCATTCAAACAAACTCTGATGATAAATTGACTATAGAACAAACGCTCGATCCTTTGGAACTGATAGCCATCGGATCGTGGTGGAAAACGGGGGCGGCACCCAATGCATTGATAGCTGATAGTGAACAATGTGTGGCTGAACTAGGTGATGGCCATCAAACCCAGAACAATATGAGTTTGGTCACCAGAGGATTATTAGGCTGTATGAGTGGCAAAGGCTGGTTTGCTTTAAAACAGTAAAAATATTAGATATTAATAATGATTACTGCCTTTAATATCTGCAATTAAACTGTTGAACGGTGAGTCAATTAGTCATGTTAATTCTTGACTAGATTTCGCGTCGCCTCTTATAGAGTGTAATTTATTTGAGGCGAGCGACGCTGCTGCTGTTCTTGTTTCAACCCCGAGCTTAACGAAGATATGCTCAGTATGTTTATTAATTGTTCTGGGGCTTGGGCCAAGAATTTCGCTAATACTTTTATCTGTTTTACCCAAAATTATCCAGTGCAATACTTCGGATTCACGTTTGGTTAAATTAAAAATGGCCTTAAGCGCTTCGATTTGAGCCGTTTCAGACTCTTCCCGTAGTATTATCAGCCATTGTTCATCATTATGGATGTCAGCAGGGTTGAAAATAAGCTTTCCACTAGGGCATTGCACAATAAGGGGTCTAAGCCTTTTCTCTCCGCCAAGATGCAACTGAGCAATCCAGTCATGAAATAGATCAGGCATGCCTGAATTAGGTTGGGCAGCGCTATCCATATATTTAGTGATGAGCGATCTTGCCAATGGCGTTTGCCAGATAATTTTTCCTGTTTCAGGGAGCACAGCAATCGCCGCCTGACCAAAGGCATCAAGTGCACCTTGTGTCTGATTCAATACCCGAGAATTTTTAAGGTGCGTATTCAAACGAGCAAGCACTTCAATAGGGCTGAGCGGTTTAGTGACATAATCAATACCACCCGATGAAAAGCCAGCAACCACATGCTCTGACTCGGTTAGGCCAGTCATAAAAATAACGGGAATATGGCGGGTATTTAAATCACTTTTTAAGTGGCGGCAAACTTCAAAACCATCCATTTCGGGCATTAATGCATCAAGTAGAATAATGTCCGGCGTGACCTTTCGACTTATCTCTAGCGCCCGCTGACCATTATTTGCAATCAGTACGGTATAGCCTGATTCCACTAAAGAATCATGCAGCAGTGCCAGCGTATCTGGAATGTCATCAACGATGAGTACGACAGCATCTTGTAGATTATCAGGCATCGGCAAGTTTCTCTTCAATAAATAGTTTCATACTTTCCAATTCAAAATTGTCTGACATTCTACGTATTTCACTAATAAATTGTTCATAGTGGGTATCTTGCTCATCTAATTCAGTAATCAGCTTACGTACACCAACGACATAGCCCATATCAATCATCTCTAATAATTGGTCGAGCACCTCTCTAGAAGGTAATGGATAACTATCGGTTGCAGATGAAGTGGCTAATTTAGATTCTGGTTCAGGTGATGGTTCAGACTCAATCCACTCGAGATTTAAACGATCGCCGATCCAGTTGATGAGCTCCAATAAATTAACGGGTTTTAGAATAAAATCTTTATCAGAGACGCCGGAAGAATTTTCGAGATTTTTATCGAAAGCATTTGCAGATATTATCCCTATCATCACTTCTGAACGATGAATATTTCTAATCAAATGAATAGTTTCCCAGCCATCCATCTCTGGCATGGCTAGATCCATAAAAATAATCTCTGGTTGGAACACGGGATAAAGCTGCAAACATTCTGCACCAGAAGCCGCCTCCTTGACTTCAAAGCCCAAAGGCTCAAGGATGTTGATCAAAAGCTCTCTATCCACGGACTCATTATCCACTACCAGTATTTTTCGTCTTGGACCTTTATAGCCTATCGGCATTTGCATGGTCTGTGCAGATAAGTCTTCTTCAATGATGACCGTTGGTAAGTACAAGCGGACTTTAAACAGCGTGCCTACGCCTACTTGGCTTTCTACATTTAACTCGCCGCCCATTAATTCAGTGAGTAACTTACAAATGGTTAAACCTAGTCCGGTACCACCGACACCTTTAGATTCTGTACCACGCACAAAAGATTCAAAAATAGTCTCCAACTCGGAAGCCTTGATACCTGGCCCTGTATCTTCTACCTCCATCGATAAAAATTCACGGGCATAATGAAAACGTAAATTAATCGAACCTGTCTGGGTATATTTGACGGCATTGCCAATTATATTGAGTAATATTTGGCTGAGACGTTTCTGGTCAGTGCGCACTACCGCTGGAATATCTGCACTTATTTCACAGTTAAACGCCAAACCTTTGTTAATTGCCTGAAGCTCAAACATACTAATAATATGTTGAATGTATTCGGGCAGTCTTAGTGATTTGACATCAAACTTTAATTTACCATTTTCTATCCGAGCGATATCTAAGGTGCCTTCAATTAATGATAGTAAATGATCGCCACTTCTCAGAATAACCTTAACGGCATGTCGGTTTTTAGCCTCATTAGAAGCATTATTATCGAGTAATTGAGCATAGCCTAAAATGCTATTAAGTGGTGTCCGTAACTCATGACTAATGCCTGTGATATAACGGCTTTTAGCTTGATTGGCTTGCTCGGCGATTAACCGCGCTTGTTGTAATTCTTTATCAGTATGGTCATGCAGAACAATTTCCCGCTGTAACAAACTGGTCTGATAATTTGACTCTTGCTGAGCTACTTTTCGGCTTTTTGAGGTCAAGATAATCCACCAGACAATAATGCCACTCACCAGTACCAGAGCTGAAAAGGCTTTTATAAATCCAGCCCTAAGTTCTGACAAGACGTAAGCAACATTGTCCGTTACCGTTAACTCAATATGAAGGTAAATTAAACCAAAAACGGATGCGAGCAGCAAAAAGGTTAGCATCATCAGCAGAAAATAATGTCCAATGCCACTATTTATATACGACCACAAAGGTTTCGGTAAAAGCTTCATCATTACACTCTGCCATTGCTCGCTTAACTTGGCGTGAGGCTTACAAGCATCATCACAGCGGACATCAAGACAGCAACACAATGAACAAATGGGTCCCTGATAGGCTGGGCAGTGGGCGATATCATTAATTTCATATTCTCGCTCACAGATACTACATATTTCTGTTATTTTACTCGGATGAAATTTGAAAGGTTGTCTTGCTAGGTAATATTTACCTTTTGTCCACCAAGCGATAACAGGCGAACATATCAAAGCAGTAATCATCGCAATAAATGACGAAAAGGCCTGAGCTTCAATACCGAATACACCTATAAATGCCAACACGGAAAATAAGGATGCAATAGCCATTGCCCCGACGCCAACGGGGTTAATATCGTATAAATAGGCACGGCGAAATTCAATTCCCTTCGGGCTAAAGCCCAATGGTTTATTGATAACAAGATCAGCTACTACTGCCGTTATCCATGCAATAGCAATATTCGAATACAAACCTAAAACTTGCTCAAGTGCCTGAAAGACATCTAATAACATGAGCATGGTTGCTATCAATACATTAAACACTAGCCATACTACCCGTCCAGGATGACTATGCGTCAGCCGAGCAAAGAAATTTGACCACGCCAATGAACCTGCATAAGCGTTGGTGATGTTAATTTTTATTTGTGATATCACAACAAAAAATACCGTGACAGCCAATATTAATTCGGGACTTGAAAATACATAGCTAAAACCAACTTCATACATATGAGTAGGATTTATCGCCTCTTCTACTGACTTATTAGCCATCAAAGCCAGATAGGCCAGTAACACCCCTGCAAACATTTTAAACATGCCAATGAAGATCCAGCCTGGGCCAGCGAGAAACACACCGAGATTCCAACGTAGTTTATTTTTAGCTGTTTTTTCGGGCATGAAACGAAGAAAATCGACCTGCTCTCCAACTTGAGGGATCAAGGCCATGCCAATGCCGATTGCGGTAGCAAACATATAGATATTGAAGTTACTATCATAGCCCGATTCACCCGCAAAACTCATCAGGTTGCTAATGGTTTGAGGCTCTTTAATCAAAATGCAGATAAAAGGTAATGCCATCAGAATCAACCAGATAGGTTGTGTAAGCATCTGGATCTTACTAATTAATGTTACGCCGTGTGTAACAAGGGGAATAATCACGATGGCTGAGATTAGATACCAAATATACAAAGGCATATCAAAATACATGCCTAAGGCATAGGCCATTATCACGGCCTCTAAAGCGAATAAAATAAAGGTGAAGGTCGCATAAACAAAGGATGAAATAGTTGAGCCAATATAGCCAAAACCCGCTCCACGAGTCAGTAAATCCATATCAAGACCATATTTTGCCGCATAGTAACTGATCGGTAGACTGGTCAAAAAAATAATCAAACTGACAGCAAGAATGGCCCAAAAAGCATTCACAAAGCCATAATTAATAGCAAGTGTGCCGCCTATAGCTTCTAATACTAAAAAGGAAATGGCGCCTAAGGCCGTATTTGAAACACGAAAAATAGACCATTTTCTAAAGGAATGAGGCGTAAAGCGTAATGCGTAATCTTCTAAGGTTTCATTACCTACCCAAGTATTGTATTCACGACGACTTTTAATGATACGCAGCGGCGCATTGTTTTCAGGAGGATCGAGCAATGTATCATTCGTATTCAACTTATTGCCTTGATATATTTTAGAGGGATACTTAGAGCGAGCATCGATTAACAATAGATACAGCTAACCTTAATGTAATACATATATCATGCCGAAAAGTTAATGCCTTGATTGTAAGTATTATTTTCTGGAGTTTTAATTTGAAAAAATTTTTCACGCACTAAAATAGTTCATTGGAAATGTTATCGCTCAAAATTAGTGCAGAGCATATTGGCAAGTCGGGCATTTCCTTATTACGTCTTTTTACTGTGGTCATTTAGCGGGTTATTAGCCCCCTGAAAAGTTATGCACTGGAAAGCTATTAAATCTAAATAAGAATCATTTGCATTTAATGAGGATTCAATTATAATCTTTCCTGAATGTAGCGTTTAATAAAAAAACATTTGTTTGCATTAAGACGATTTTTATAAGCCTCAAAAACAACTTATAAATTCTTTATTAGACGCTCTTTCAATATTAAGTAAAAAATCAATATTGGGATAAGCAGCGAATCTCGCAGATACAGCAATAGCAGAACGAAAAGTGCACTGATGCCGTTAAGCGATTTTGAGCATTTCATAAAGAGGTTATAACAGTGAATGAGTTAAAACGTATGCAGCCGTTATTAGGCACGCTTGTAGAAATAGGCATTATGACGGATTCTGAGAAGGGATCTAATGCAATTGCAGCCGCATTTAAATGCATTGCAAAGGTGCAAAGATTATTGAGTTTTCAGGATGGTAAAAGTGAGATATCCCTGCTCAATAAATCGGGACGTAGCGGTATTGAATTACACCCAATCAGTGCCGATGCGCTTCGATTAGCCTTGCATCTGACGGGTGTTACACAGTGTGATTATAATTGTACCATCGGCGGATCTCTGATTGAAAAAGGTGTTTTACCTGACCATGGCGGGAGTCGGGCAATTAGTATAGGAACAGCAGATGATGTTGTGTTAAACGGCTGTCATGCGAGATTACTTCGCCCAGTGCGGATCACTCTGGAAGGTATCATCAAAGGCTATGCGGTCGATCAAGCAGTCAATATATTACGGCATCACGGGATCGATTCTGGATGGATAAATACCGGCGGTGATTTACGTGTTTTTGGTGATACGGCCATTCCTATATATCGTCGTGAAATGAATGACTCACATACTTTTCTGGGTGAGTTTTCCAATACGGCTATTTCAACAACAAGTGCTCAGTCACATTATGACAGTCGTTTTCCGAGTATGAATCTGATGCAAACCAATGATGATTACAACGCTGGCATTTGGACGGTTAAAGCTGGACTATCGTGGCTTGCAGATGCCTTAATCACGGTGGCTAGTGTGGTGGCTGACAATACGGCCAATAAAAGAATTTCTATTTTAGGTGGAGAGCTGCTCACTGGTTTACCGTCTTGAAAGCAGTTTCAATGGGGTTCAGTAGTGGTGATTAAGCCTTTTATATTTAGGCAATAGGTTGGTAAATTACAGATTTGTTAAGCATGTTAGTTTTGTATTCTTAGATAAAGTGCAGTTTTATATTCGGTAATGAGCGATTATTTGCTTAATAATTAATCGCTCATTACCTATATGACTATTATTATGTAAACTAAGCATACTTTTGATATGAGCTTTTCGAATCTAATTCATGGCCAACACAAAACTTAAATTTTATACCCTCATTTTTGTCATTATCGTCATGTTGCTTACTGCAGTGATGATTGCTGATAATTATATTATTGCTAAATACGCAGCTAAGACCGATAGCCGAGTCCATGATGAATTAGCCTCAGTCGCAAACGATCTTACGTTTAATCTATATAACAACATTCAGGTTGTTAAAGGTTTGCCCGCACTATTTGCGATTAATCCATTTTTATCTCAAAAGGACTATGCAATAGCGGCGGGGGAAATGCTTGAAGGTCAGACCCAGTTTAAAAATATTGCGGTAGCACCGGATCTTATTATCAAATACATATACCCCGTTAAAGGGAATGAAGCGGCTATAGATCTTGATTATAGGACGCTGCCTAAGCAGTTCGATTCCGTTAAGCGAGCGATAGACTCGAAACAATTGGTATTGGCAGGTCCTGTGGAACTTGTCCAGGGAGGATTAGGTTTAATTTCTAGGATTCCTGTGTTTATCGATGGTCCCGATGGAAATGAGAGCTTCTGGGGTATTGTTTCCGCTGTTATTGACGTAAACCGTCTTTATCAAGCAAGTGGTCTCTTTAATCCGGCATTACCAATAGATATCGCGATTAGAGGTAAAGACGGCTTAGGTGAAAATGGTGATGTATTTTTTGGTGCTCCAGATTTATTCGATCAGAAAAATATATCCTCTGTTATTACTGTACCCAATGGTTCGTGGCTAATAGTGGCAAGACCGAAAGCAGGATGGAAAACATTACCCGAAGATATATGGTTAACACGCTCATACCTTGTAATCGCAGCATTAATGCTGTTCTTTATGTTGTTTTCGTTTTTAAAAACATCTATGAAGGCATCTTTTGCTAATCTGAAATTCAAAAATCTTATCGAAAGTTCACCTATCCCCTATATTGTAATGAATGGTAAACAACAGATTACCTTTCTTAATTTTGCCTTTATTAAGACATTTGGTTATACGACCAAAGACATAACTACGATAGAGACCTGGATGGTTAAAGCGTATCCTAATCCAGAGTATAGAGAAAAAGTTACAGCCATGTGGAAGACCTATATTGAAGCGTTTCAGACTTCAGCTGGGATGATTTCACCTATAGAAGTAAACATTCAGAGTAAACATGGGGCGACACGTACTGTCTTAATCAGTCTCTCAGAAAATTCATTGAATAAGGAGTCAGAACATACCCTTGTGCTTTATGACATTACAGAGCGGAAGTTGGCAGAAGAGCAAAGCCAAATGTCGAAACATCAATTAGAGAATGTTATTGCAGGTGCGCAGCTAGGTTATTGGGATTGGAATTATAAAACGGGTGAACATACCGTTAATGACCGGTGGTTATCAATGCTCGGTCTATCTCGATCTCACATGACTGATTCAGTAAGTGATTGGGCAGCACTTATGCATCCTGATGATAAAGACTTGGCTATTAAAAATGTTCAGGCACATATAAATTCAAATGAAGCCTATGTTGCTGAATTTAGAATGAAACATGCTGATGGTCATTGGGTGTGGATAGAGGGAGCGGGCGCAGTTGTTGAATACGATGATATTACTCATGAGCCGCTTAGGCTTTGTGGGACGCATCAAGACATTTCAACTAGGAAAAAAATAGAAGAAAAGCTGATGTTATCTGCCCGAGTATTTTCAGACACCTATGAAGGCATTCTTATCACGGATGCCAATAATATAATTATTGATGTTAACCCCGCATATTGTGACATTACGGGTTATAGCCGTGATGAGGTTATTGGCAAAAATCCGAATATTCTTAACTCAGGACGGCAATCGCCGGAGTTTTATACTGCAATGTGGCAAGAACTTGAGCTGCAAGGTCACTGGCAAGGGGAACTGTGGAATCGTAAGAAAGAGGGAGAGCTTTATGTCGAATTATTGACCATCTCTAAACTCTTAGATCACCACGGCAAGGTTATCAACTATATTGGTGTTTTCACGGATATTACAGATCGTAAACAACAACAAGAAAAGCTCAGTTTGATGGCCCACTATGACTTGCTGACCGGTTTACCAAATCGTGCTTTATTTACCGATCGTTTTCATCAAGCGATTGCCCACAGTAAACGAACAAAAGCTTACCTAGCAGTCTGTTTTCTTGATTTAGATAATTTTAAACCGGTCAATGATAACTATGGTCACGAGGTGGGAGATCAATTACTGATTCAAGTTGCAGAGCGAATTAAGGCCGGTCTTAGAGAAGAAGATACTGTCTCTCGCCAAGGTGGTGATGAGTTTGCCTTCTTGCTTAATGATATTGAATCTTATGAGCACTGTAAGCATACCTTGGACCGTTTACATCGTTCGTTGGCGGAGCCTTATATCATTGATGGTTATGCCCATAAGATTTCTGCATCTACGGGAGTCACTCTATTTCCAACAGATAATAGTGATATTGATACTTTATTGCGTCATGCCGATCAGGCGATGTATCAATCAAAACAGGCTGGGCGAAATCGTTATCAACTCTTCGATACACAGGACGATCAGGATACCGTTAACAAACACCATCGTGTAGCTGAAATTAAGCATGGCTTAATCAACAATGAGTTCACTTTATATTATCAGCCTAAAGTCAATATGGTGACGGGCGAGGTATTTGGTGTTGAGGCGCTGATTCGTTGGCTTCACCCAGAAAAAGGGCTTATTCCGCCCTTATCTTTTCTACCGTTCATTGATGGCACTGATGTAGAAATTCTGATTGGCAACTGGGTTATTAATAAGGCTTTAGAACAATTACAGTATTGGAACCAGTTAGGAATAGGGCTTGAAGTCAGTGTTAATATAGCTTCGCATCATTTACGGTCTGACCGCTTCTTTACCCAGCTCGCTGATGCTTTAGCTGAACACTCAACGGTGAATGCGCATTCACTACAGTTAGAAATATTAGAAAGCAGTGCTTTAGGCGATCTTGATGCTATCAGTAATATTATTAATACCATTCAGAATAAATTAGGTGTTAATGTTGCTTTAGATGATTTTGGTACCGGTTATTCATCATTAACTCATCTCCGAAACTTATCCGCTAACACGCTGAAGATAGACCAGAGTTTTGTCCGAGATATACTTGAAGATCCAAGTGACTATGCCATCATTGAAGGTGTTATTGGACTAGCGAATGCCTTTAATCGAAAGGTTATTGCTGAAGGCGTTGAATCTAATGAACATGGTCTGATGTTAATTATGATGGGCTGTGATCAAGCCCAAGGTTACGGAATAGCTAAACCTATGCCCGCTAATCAGTTGGCTGACTGGCTAGACCATTACGAGCCGAATCAAGGATGGATACACTTTAATAACCAGCAGCGCAGTATCAAGGAAAATAAAGTGAAACTATTCTGCTTGGTTGCAACCTACTGGATGAATCGCTTTGTAAGTAATATCCAAGCGTCAGCTGAGGAGGTGAAAGATTGGCCTCTTATGTTGGGCAACAATGATCACTGTGGGCATTGGCTAAAACGTGAACAAAAAGAACTACTCTTTACGCAAGAGGGTTTAAATCAGCTGCATAATGCATACGCAGAATTTCATGAGATTGCTCAAAGCTTACGCCTTAAGTATCAAGCTGGCGATATCGAGGAAGCTAGAGCGGGGCTTGTTGAATTCCAAATTACTTTTGATAAAGTCTTGCAGAATTCTAAAATGCTTTTGATATAAACAATATAAATAAAGAGATAGCCCTAAGCCGATATAGTAAGGGCTTAGGGTCTTTTCTAACGTTTATTTATTGTTTATTTATTGAAGTGTTTATCTAAACTGCTCATACCTGCATCATAAATTCCTGTAATTGCATTAACGGCTTCCTCATCACTTGCACCATTTGCATCGAAACTAGAACTCCATGTGACAGTAGATTTACCATCAGCAGCTGGAGTAACGGAGATCGTTGAAACATAATCCGCAACAGGTAATGGTGAGGTTAGAATCGCATAGGTGTAGCTTCTTTCAGCATCATTACGAGAGAGTTGCTCTTCATTCATCGTTGCGCCGTTACCTAAGGTTAATAAACGCGTATCACTGGTTTTACCGTGTGTTAATACACTGCCAACGACGACGGGATGCCAAACATCAAGATGATTGAAGTCACCAATCATTTTCCATGTTGTATCAGGGCTAGCATTTACCGTTACTTCTTTACTGACGTGTAAATCACCAGCAAAACTGGTTATTGCTGTGGCTAATAATGCTGCTGATACCGTTGTTTTTATTATTGTCTGTAACATAACTTTCTCTTCCAATTTAATAAGATGGGAGTTGAATTATGCTGTTTCTATTAGTCTAAAATAAATACTCCTGAGGGATATAGCTCTTAAGGATTATATAAAAAAAACCATTGTTTATAGCTGCACTAGTCGAGAATTTAGGTCGTCTGGGTTGACGGGTTTCATCATAAATTGACAGCCTTGTCGTTCGATGGCTTCACGTATTTTAAGGTCGGTTGTACCGGTGATGATGATGATAGGAATATCGTGTTGATAATGTTTTCGTATTTGAAATGCTAGTTGAAGACCGGTTTCATTGATCAATTGATAATCAGCAATGATTACATCAGGTGGCATGGTGCGTTGTTTTAGTGTTATCGCTACTTCTTTGGATGACGCCATGGTTTCAACCCGACACTGCCACGATTGTAATAATTTATCCATCGCATAACGTGTAGTGGCGTCATCTTCGATGAACCATACTAATTTATTAATCGCTGATTGTTGCTGTATTAAATGCGCTTCGCCAATTAACGTCGGATCACCGTTAGGTATATCAATGTAGAAACACGCGCCTTTTCCTGGCTGTGAATTTACCCCGAGATTTAATCTCAATAAATTCGCTATCTCTTGGACGATGGATAAGCCCAATCCTAAGCCCTTATCTGAGAGCTGTTGTGCTGCTTTATCACGGTAGAATGCATCAAATATTTTAGATTTTGACTCGTTATCTAAGCCTATCCCTGTATCGATTACGCAGATCCTGATGTGATTTTTTAACCGACGACAACCAAGTAATACCTTACCTTGAGGGGTGTAACGAATGGCATTGGATAACAAGTTTCTTAAAATTCGCTCCAGTAATATCGGATCGGTATACACGCAGGCGGATGTCTCTACTGCTTTAAAAGAGAGGGAATGTTGTTTAGCCTGTAACTCAAATTCAACGGTCAATTTCTCCAATATATCTTGCAGGTAGAAATGCTCGGGATTAACAGGTAATTCACTAGATTCTAGTAGACTGAGATCGAGCAAACTCCCGAACATTGTGTTCATGCCGTCCACGGCTATCTGTGTTTTATCAATCAACTGTGTTTGTTCCGCTTTATCTTCACTATCTTTTAATAAGGTTGTTAACAGGCCAATGGTATGTAAAGGCTGCCTAAGATCGTGACTCGCGGCTCTTAATAACCCAGACTTTGCCTGATTGGCTTTATCAGCCTCTTGTTTAAGTTTAGTTTGAACGTCGAGTTGACTTGTTGTGCCTTCTAGCACGGTTGATAATTGACTCACTTGGCGAGTTTTAATAAGCGCGATGAACAAATATAGTGTTAGTAATAAGGTCATCAGGCTACCTAGGAGCAAGCCTGCAGAAGGTAGCCATGACTCTGTACCCGAGAATAGAGCGGTATTGGGGAATACCACCATTATCCATTGCTGGTCTGCGACATTGAGTGAATATGTCCAAGATTGCCTTTGTTGTTGTTTGACCTTATCAACCGTATTTAATAGGTCTGTAGAAGAATAAAGAACTTGCTGGTTAGAGGTGTTAGCATCATATAAGGCGATATCAACTTGGGCGTTATTATCAGAAAATACATCTTCAACCAGTGATTCAATATCATAGTTACCGATGACAAACCCTACCAATTGTTTTTTCCCCAGATCATTTCGAGTAAAGATAGGATGTAAGGCTTGAAAGCCATAAAACTGTCTATTGCCATAATAGAGTGAAATTCGCTGCGTTATGACCGTTGTTTCCATGCGTTCAGCTTTATTCATTAAGCGTTCTCTAGAGCCTATAGACGCTAGGTTTAAACCGGCCTTGATGTCTCTATTTTCTGGTGAGATCAAGAATTTTATAGGATAGACCGCTTCACGCGTATTCACCGACATTGGCATGCCATGACCTGTTATTTCATAGACACTAAAGCTAGGATCGCTTTTCTGCACTTCTTTTTCAAATGCTTCGACGTCTTTACCTGCAATTTTGGGTACCCAACCCAAGGCGGCAGTTCCTGAATGATATTTAGTATCGGAGGCTACGTAACTGGCTAATTGTGAGCGTGATACATCACCCAGTACGTGAAAAAGTACATCAATTTCGGTCAAGGAATCGAGTGAGATGTCTAGATTTGTTTGAACTTGCTTTACTTGTGATTGAGTATGTTTTTGAGCTTGTAAGTAGAGACGTTCACTTGCAATATCCTGTAATTCTAGAAATCCAGCAATCGATAATATTAATCCTACCAACAATACTATTAAGCCTAGAATAGCTTGCAAACGAGCCCGTTTGTCACTAAATAAATGTGTTAATGTAGAAAATTGTGTATTCATTCTGGTATCTTGCATCAATTCTGTAAACTATAAAACGTTTAACTCTATTCTTTAAGTGAAAGTACGCCATTAACATGTCGATGAAAATTCTAATTGCCGATGATCATGAGCTTTATAGAGAAGCACTTTCTATATTAGTTCAGCGTTTAGACAAAACGGCTGAAATACACCTGAGTAGTAGTTATGACGAACTTTTAGCATTTGCCAGCTCGGAGCGTGATTGGGACTTAATGCTGGTGGATCTTAATATGCCGGGTTTGAGCTATTATGACGGCATTGCTCAGCTCACGAATGCACACCCCAACACACCTGTTATTGTTGTGACCTCATCTGAAGATCCCAACGATACCCAATTGGCGCTTAAAGCAGGTGCATTAGGCTATATGTCAAAAGCAATGAAAAGTAATGACATGCTTAATGCCATTCAACTTATGTTGAGCAGTGGCATTTCTATTCATCCATCTCATGAACTGGTTAGCAGATCATCATCGGCCTCTTCTGCAAGTGAGCCGGCTTCACTCGATAAATTAACACCAAGACAACAAGAAGTGCTCAAACGATTATGTGAAGGTGAATCAAATAAACGTATCGCCCTTAATTTAGATTTAAGTGAACATACCGTTAAGTTACACGTACGCGCCATTTTGCAGGCACTCAACGCAGAAAATAGAACTCAGGCCGTCATTGTGGCTAAGCGTTTATTGTTCTAACTAAAAGCCTAAGGTAAGCGTCTACTACCGATTATGGAGCTTTATCTTTATTGATATTCCAGTTTGAAACCACTTCTCTTTCGCCACCAATCTGCCCACTTAATTTAGCAAAGCGCTATCTAGTCGTGGTTCAGTTATATTTCAACGTATGACTCATCAATATTAATTGCATTAGTTAATTCGCATTTAATAACGCGGCTTTTTTTCTGTGTTGATTATGGCCAATAAGCACTAATGCTAAACCGCCTAACATCATGGTTGCCGCTATTATAAAGTGGAGTGTGATGGGTTCATCAATGAGCCAATGTGCCCCAAATGCTGCAAATAATGGTACTAATAATTGGCATGCAGAAGCTAAACTAGACGAGAGTCTTGGTAAGACTTTATACCAAATAATATAACCTAATCCAGATGTCACTCCGCCCGATAATATCGCCATTGCTACACCAATAGGCGTTAAGCTGATGACATCTGTAAAGGCTAAGCTGCCAGCAATGAGTAATAGAATCATTGGTAAAGTACGGTAAAAATTATAAGCCGTATCTGTTATTGGATTTAATGAGTGTCGACCCGTTAAGCTATAGATCGCCCATGTGTACGCGGAGATTACCACCATCACTAATCCCCACCATGAAGGCGATGTTAATTTCGGGTACATTAAATAGACTAAGCCGACTAGCGCTAAACCTAAACCTAACCATTCGGCGCCATGTAGTTTATCGCCATTACGTAGTGCATAGCCGATCATCGTTAGTTGTACAACACCAGCTAATATTAATGCACCTGTCGCTGTGCTAATAGAGACATAACCATAAGAAAATGTCAGTGCATAGATGAATAAATAGAGACTGGTTTTCCAACTGCCTTTTTGACTCGGAACCGTAGTTGATTTTATGTGATTCTTGCTTGCCTGTTGTCCTTTCGTCAGCGCCATGACAATAAATAACATGACAGCCCCCGCACCTAAACGAAATGATGAGAAACTGACGGGATCAATATAACCGTTATCTAGCGTCCAGCGGCAAATAATGGCATTAGCTGAAAAGGCTAATATGGCTATCAGCGTAAATAAAGTAGTCTGTAAGAAATAGCGGCGCAATGTGTTTTAGCCTTGTGTTTCAGGGGGAATGAGGCTTATTTTAACCTTCTCCCTTATGCACGTCATCGATCCATTCATCCATGGTGATAACACCTCCCTCTTTTTCTGGACGACCCTGATCTTTTGGTGGCAGAACATCTTGCATTAAATCAACACGTTTCCAACCTGCGAGTGGTGTTTTTTCCTTTTGCCCGGGTACATAATGTGACAATTCTGTTAACACATATTTGTGGACATAACGCGGACAATTGACCCACATTTTTGATAATTTCACACGTACGATCATTTCTGCTTCAGGAAAGAATTCCATTAAGGGGTCTTCTTTTGAGGCTGTGGCATTACCATGAAAGCGGACGCGATGTGGTGTTTCAAAATCAAGGAACAAGATGCCGACCTTGGTTGTTTGTTGAATATTACCCACAGAATAATACATACCATTACCATCATAAGCAGGGAAGGCAATAGTTGTTTTATCAACCACTTTTACAAAGCCTGGTGCACCTCCCTTGTATGAAACAGTAGGTTGACCATTGTGATCGACGGTAGAGAGAAAAAACATCGGGCGACTTTCAATAAAACCTTGTTCTTCCTCACCAATTTCTTGTTGAACAATGATCTCTTCCAAACGATCAGCCAATTTTCTTGTCTCAAACTCATCTTGTAGTGTTCTATGTTTGTCGCCGTATATACTACTCATTATTTGTTCCTTGAAAGATTAACGTAATTAATTTAATTTAACATGGTTCATTCTGAACATGCTAAATAAAATGTGAGGAAGTAAAGTAAGCTAACGTATAGTGATCATGGCTGGTTTTTTGTTTAAGTAACAATAAACTACGTTCAATCGCTTTTGCCACTTATAGCTATAGAAATAAGTTGTTTTACCTGATGTATTGTTTTGTGGATAATGAATCTCAATCAAGCAATTCACAGTGAGTTGCTTTAGATGAATCAATCACTCTTAAAAAGGAAATGGAAATGAAAAATACAGTACCAGAAATTACATTTAAAACTCGTGTACGTGATGCAAGCCTTGGTGGTGACAACCCTTTCCGCTGGCAGGATGTGACAAGTAATGACATCTTCAAAGGCAAAAGCATTGTTGTACTTGCCTTGCCTGGCGCGTTCACACCGACATGTTCTAGCACTCACCTTCCTGGTTTTGAAGCTAAATACGATGAACTTAAAGCTAAAGGCGTTGATGAAGTATATTGCTTAAGCGTGAACGATGCCTTCACCATGTTCCAATGGTCTAAGAATTTAGGCATAGAAAAAGTAAAAATGTTACCTGATGGTAATGGTGACTTCACTCGTCTAATGGGCATGTTAGTGAAAAAAGAAAATCTAGGCTTTGGTGACCGTTCATGGCGTTATTCTATGCATGTGGTTGATGGTGAAATCAAACAACTATTTGCTGAACCAGGTTTAATGGATAACTGCCCAGATGATCCATTCGGACGTAGTGATGTTGATACAATATTGAATGCTATCGCTTAAATATAAAGCCGCTAAAATATATAGGCAATCTAAACATGGCATCAGATAACGCTATCTGATGCCTTTTTATAGTGATAACGAAAAGGTAAAAACAATGAAATACGATTATGATCTTTTTGTGATTGGTGCCGGTTCTGGTGGCGTACGAGCTAGTCGCATGGCTTCGTCATTTGGCGCCAAAGTCGCTGTATGTGAAGATCGCTATATGGGCGGAACCTGTGTCAATGTAGGGTGTGTTCCTAAAAAGCTGTATGTTTATGCTTCTGAATACTCACGCCATTTTAAGGAAAGCAAAGGCTTTGGTTGGAGTACTGGTGAAATAGCTTTTGATTGGGCTACTTTGCGAGATAATAAAACTGAAGAAATTAGCCGATTAAATGGTATTTATGATGGTATTTTAGACAAGGCCAATGTTGAGGTTATAAAAGGTCGTGGCAAAATCGTTGACCAACATACTGTCGAAGTCGATGGAAAAAAATATACTACAGAACGGATCTTACTTGCTGTAGGTGGTTGGCCATTTATACCGGACTTTAAAGGACGCGAACACGTTATTAGTTCGAATGAAGTGTTTGATTTAGAGACATTTCCAAAACGTATGGTCGTTGTCGGCGGCGGTTATATTGCCGTTGAATTTGCCGGTATCTTTAATGGTCTGGGCTCAGAAGTGACGCAGTTATATCGTGGCGATTTATTCTTAGGTGGCTTTGATAATGAAATTCGTGATTTTGCCGCACAAGAAATTGCTAAAAAGGGCGTTAATTTACGTTTTAATACTGATGTAACTTCAATTGAAAAACTAGCCGATAAATCGTTAAAGGTTAACTTGAATGATGGTTCATCTATCATCGCTGATACCGTACTTTATGCAACGGGTCGTAAGCCTCAGTTAGATAATTTAGGCCTTGAGAACGTCAACATTACCGTGTCTGACAAAGGGTATATTAAGGTTAATGACCAATTTCAAACCAGTGAGTCTAGTATCTATGCACTAGGTGATGCTACTGGAGGTATGGAATTAACGCCTGTTGCTCTTGAAGAAGGAATGACATTGGCTCGTGGACTTTATGATAATCAGCCATTCAAAATAGATTATAGTAATATTGCAACTACGGTCTTTTGTCAGCCTAATATCGGTACGGTGGGTATGACGGAAGAGCAAGCTAGAGCTGACTATTCTAACGTAGTGAAGTATAGGTCTAGTTTTCGTGCTATGAAACACACTATTAGTGGTTCAGATGAGCGGACACTAATGAAGTTACTGGTCGATGGTGACACAGATAAAATACTAGGCGTGCACATGGTGGGTCCCGATGCTGGTGAGATTATGCAGGGTCTAGCGATTGCTATTAAAGCAGGTGCAACTAAGGCTGATTTCGATGCTACGATAGGCATTCATCCTACTGCTGCAGAAGAGTTTGTGACGATGAGAGACCCAGCAATAGATTGATTTAAAATAAGAAAATTCCTGAGTAACATCAGGATATTTCCTTTAACGCTGTGTTTATAATTTGAGTATAGTATCAATCATGGTTACTGGGATAAGATTTAGAAACCTAAGTAATATTAATTTTTGAGAGGTAATTATTATGTGGACTAAACCAGAATATTCAGACATGCGTTTCGGTTTCGAAGTAACAATGTACATTTGCAACCGTTAAGCAGTAAAAAGTTTAAAAAAAAGCCCTAATATCGAAAGATATTGGGGCTTTTTTTTAATATGAACTTGAATACTTCAATCGGACGTTAATTGGTTTTCAGTGCTGCTGCAAAGCAAATTTGAATAAATTTGTCTACATCTAATGAGGCACCGCCGATCAAACCACCATCGACATCGGGTTTTGAGAAAATTGCCGCAGCATTACTCGCGTTAACACTACCACCATAAATTATCCGTAATGATTCTGCTGTTGCCGCATCGTGTTTGGCGATACGTTCACGCATAAATGAATGAACTTCTTGAGCCCATTCAGGTGTTGCAGATTGTCCGGTACCAATCGCCCAAACGGGTTCATAGGCAAAGACCGTCTGACGGAGTGCTTCGGGTCCTTTATATTCAATTAGAACATCTAGTAAGCGAGCAATCACTTCCTCTGTTTTACCTTTAGCATAGTCCTCTGCTGTTTCACCAATACAGATGATCGGTGTTATGCCATGACTGGTAGCCATTTGATATTTTTGAGCTACAATCTTATCAAGCACAAATTGATCTAGTTCTAATGTTTCGTATAGGCAACGTCGTTCAGAGTGGCCAATTAAAACGTAGTCACAACCGAAGCCTTGTAACATGGATGCTGAAATTTCACCGGTGTATGCACCTTCATCGTAGGCTGAAACGTTCTGTGTACCCCAATGTAATGATGATCCGGTTAAAATCTCTTGCGTTTCTTTCAAGTACACCGACGGTGGAAATATAGCGATATCAACCGCTGAAGCATTGCTGTCTTTGGCGAGCATGCTATAGAGTAATTCCGACTGATGTAATATATTTTCTAGTAGTATTTTTGAGCTTTCAATTGGATTGTTCATTTTCCAATTTCCGGCAACGAGCGGTTTACGCATAACAGTAACCTCTTGACTATTTTAGTTTTTAAAACAAAGGTTTGACGAATATTCCGTCATTAATCAAGATGGTAAGAGACCACTCTTTCGACTTCATTCTTTGAACCCAAAATAACGGGGACGCGTTGATGAATCGTGTCTGGAACAATATCAAGAATTCGTTCACGCCCCGTCGAGCATTGACCGCCAGCCTGTTCAACAATATAGCCCATTGGGTTGGCTTCATACATTAGGCGAAGCTTGCCTGATTTAGCTGTATTTCGAGTATCTTGAGAATAGATGAAGATTCCGCCTCGTGTCAGAATGCGATAGACTTCTGCCACCATTGAAGCTACCCAGCGCATATTGAAGTTAGCACCTCGTGGCCCTGCTTCACCTTGCATACACTCATCAATATAACGCTGTACTGGTGTTTCCCAAAAACGATGATTTGACATGTTGATCGAGAATTCTTTGGTATCTTCAGGAATGGTCATATTGGGGTGGGTTAGTACAAATTCACCCACGTCCTGATCAAGGGTAAAGCCATTAACACCGTGCCCTGTTGTTAGGATCATCATGGTTGATGGTCCGTAAAGAACAAAACCGGCACACACTTGATCAGCACCTTTTTGTAAAAAATCTTCCAGTGTCGCATCGACACCCTCTTTACCACTCAAAATTGAAAAAATGGTGCCGACCGTCAGGTTGACATCGATATTTGATGAACCATCCAATGGGTCGAACAATGCCAAATATTTGCCTTTTGGGTATTCCTCTGGAATAGGAATAAAGTCATCTACTTCTTCTGAGACCATACCTGTTAAGCGGCCAGTCCACTCTAAAGCTTCAACCATAATGTCATTGGTAATGATATCGAGTTGCTTCTGTGTTTCACCTTGAACATTTTCAGTGCCAGCGCTGCCCAGCATGCCTGTCATTGCGCCACGACTTACGGTATGTGAAATTCGTTTACAGGCATTGGCAATATCGACAAGCAGCAAGGTTAAATCCCCTGTCGCACTTGGCCATGCCCTCTGCTGTTCGATCATGAACTGCGTTAACGTCTTTTGTATACTCATATTATCGTTTCTCCAATGTATGTTCTTTGGTGCCGCTTAGCTAGCACTTCCTTACCAACGAAATTGTTATTTATTAGGTTGCCGTCGTTAATTCACCACTGGCATAACGTTCCATCATGTGGTTGAGAGAAATAACCTTGATTTTACTGGCATGACCTGCACTGCCAAAAGCTTCATAACGGGCTTGGCAAATGGCTTGCATTGCTACCGTAGCAGCCTTGTAGAATTTACGAGGGTCAAAGTTTGAGGCATTTTCTTTTTCAGCTAAATAACGACGAATTGCCCCTGTTGATGCCATGCGAAGATCGGTATCAATATTGACCTTACGTACACCAAATTTAATGCCTGCAACTATTTCGTCGACAGGTACACCGTAGGTTTGCCCGATATCACCACCATAGGTGTTGATAATTTCTAACCAATCTTGTGGCACTGAGCTAGAGCCATGCATTACAAAATGTGTATTTGGTAAACGTTGTTGTAATGTTTTGAGATGGCTAATAGCTAATACATCACCAGTAGGTGGTTTGGTAAATTTGTATGCGCCATGGCTAGTACCAATGGCAACTGCTAAAGCATCAACTTGTGTTTGCTTAATAAACTCAACCGCTTCATCAGGATCAGTGAGTAATTGGCTGTGATCGAGTTTTTCGATTGCGCCATGGCCGTCTTCTTCACCCATCATGCCCGTTTCTAATGAGCCTAAACAGCCGAGTTCACCCTCAACAGATACACCACAGGCATGCGCCATCTCTGAAACAGTACGTGTGACATCGATGTTATATTCTAACGACGAAGGTGTTTTCATATCGGCCATTAATGAGCCATCCATCATGACTGAACTAAAGCCTGATTGAATTGAGCGAGCACATACCGCAGGTGCAGATCCATGATCTTGATGCATTACAACAGGAATATGAGGGTATTCTTCGATAGCAGCCAAAATTAAATGGCGTAAAAAAGGTTCGCCTGCATATTGGCGTGAGCCTGCTGATCCCTGTAATATTACTGGGCTATCAACTGCATTAGCCGCCTGCATGATTGCTTGTACTTGTTCCATATTGCTGACATTAAATGCAGGAATGGCAAACTCATGCTCTGCTGCATAATCCAATAATTGTCGCATTGATATTAAAGCCATATATTCACCTTGGTTGATAAATGTTATTTAAAATTAAGCACATGATTGAATAGCTTGTATTTTCGAGCACGCATTTTCAATTATGCATTGTTGATCTTTAGTGTAGTTGAGTTTACTCATAATTAATATGTAGAGTTTTTTATGTTCACTATAAACATTACTTATGACTCATGCTATAACCTATTTAAAATTCCACTAATTTCTATAACAGTCTTCAAGTCATGATGCAAAATACAGATGATTTTCTATTTGGAAGGCTATTATATTGATGAGGTGCCAACGCTTCCGCCGTAACGCCACAAGGCTAACAGTGTGTTAACAAAGTGACGTGGGCTTTAGGATATAAATAATCATTGTTAAATGAAGTCAGAGTCGTTATTTCTAACTTTCATCTCGCTAGGTTTAGAAAAATCCCAATGGGCTGGTGCTATAGCTCACTAAAAGATTCTTCGTTTGTTGGTAGTGGTCCATCATCATTTTATGTGTTTCACGACCGATGCCTGATTTTTTATAGCCGCCAAAAGCAGCATGAGCAGGGTAAAGGTGATAACAGTTTGTCCAAACGCGACCAGCTTGAATACCGCGACCCATACGATAAGCACGATTCATATCGCGCGTCCATAAACCTGAACCTAGACCAAATTCTGAATCATTAGCGATAGCGAGTGCTTCGGCTTCATCTTTGAAGGTTGTTACGGCTAAAACAGGACCAAAAATTTCTTCTTGGAAAATACGCATGTCGTTGGTGCCTTTCATGATGGTGGGCTCAATGTAAAACCCATTATCAAATTCAGCGCCTACTTGAGCAATATTACCGCCAGTTAATAATTCAGCCCCTTCTTTTTTTCCTACTTCAATGTAATTAAGAATGATGTCATATTGTTGTTTTGAGGCTTGAGCACCGACTTGGGTATTGGTATCAAGCGGGTTGCCTCGAATGATTTTTTTAACACGCTCAAGAACGATAGCCATGAATTCGTCATAGATACTTTCTTGAATTAATGCACGAGATGGGCATGAACAAATTTCGCCTTGGTTAAAGAAAGCGAGGGCCATACCTTCGGCACATTTACTGATGTAATCATCTTCATGCTGCATGATATCTTCAAAGAAGATGTTAGGTGATTTACCACCTAATTCAACAGTAGATGGAATGATATTATCAGCTGCATATTTCAAAATAAGCTTGCCGACAGGTGTTGAACCTGTAAATGCAATTTTGGCAATACGAGGGCTAGTTGCTAATACTTGGCCAGCTTCAGTACCAAAACCATTAACGATGTTTAATACGCCAGGTGGTAATAGGTCACCGATGACTTCCATTAATTTAAGAATTGAAAATGGTGTCTGCTGAGCAGGTTTCATGACGATACAGTTACCCGTCACTAAGGCCGGTGCTAATTTCCATGCCGCCATTAATAATGGGAAGTTCCAAGGGATAATCTGACCCACTACGCCTAGAGGTTCATGGAATTGATAAGAAACGGTCGTTTCGTCAATTTCACCCATTGTGCCTTCTTGGGCACGGATGCAGCCAGCGTAATAACGAAAGTGATCAATAGCTAATGGCACGTCGGCATTCAATGTTTCACGTATAGCTTTACCGTTGTCCCATGTTTCTGCGACCGCTAGCATTTCTAGATTTTGTTCCATGCGATCTGCAATTTTCAACAATATATTTGAACGTGCGGTGACCGATGTTTTAGCCCAAGCATCTTTGGCTGCATGCGCGGCATCTAAGGCTAAATTTATATCTTCTTCGCTTGAGCGTGGAATTTCGCAAAAATCTTCACCCGTTACTGGGGTGGAGTTAGTGAAATAGACTCCTTTAACCGGCGCTATCCATTGACCATTAATATAATTGCCATATCGTTCTTTATAAGAAACAAGAGAGCCTTCGGTATTTGGGTTTACATAAATCATACTTTTTCCTTGATGCTATGGTTTTTGCGAATTGGACACAGAGCATATGCCAGCCTTAATGAAAGGGACTTGCCTCTCACTCTGTTCCGCTTGACTTAAAATCCATAACGGGTCCAAAGTACCGCCAACCGTGACTTGTTGATTGCTCCGCTAAGTAGTTAGAAATTATGATGTTTCCAGCCTAAGGCGAGCAATCATGCGGAATACTAACGTGATCGCTAGGCATGGTAAGCCGCCGCAATACAAAGGTAGTGCCTATGTTTGGCATCATTGTCTGATTGGTAATGCTGTTAATGAAGACTCCGTACTCAAACCGATTTAAGTATATTGCACGGGGTGCATCAATAAAACTTGATGCCCCTATATAGTCGCATTACGTTATGGCTGAGTACTGGCGGGAAATTGTGTAAACATTTGTGATACTGTTTTTTGCAATGTGGCTTGTAGATTATTCTCCTGCTCTTTGCTTACTCGTCCTACTGCTTCGCCTTGCCAGATTACTTTGTTTGTCCGGCTGTCAACGATATCAATATTAAGTTTCCCTTCCTGGTAATTATCAACATACGACCTATAGCCCACCCAAGAATCATAATAAACGTGGCCTCGATATTCACGATAACCACCATAACCTGTTATTGGTATTTCATTGATTTGTTGTTTGCTCTCTATATCACGATGAAAATTGATCAATAAATCGGGTTTGTTTTTGTTTAACACAAAGCCTCTTTGCGTCATTTCAATAACCGTGGCCTGCTTTAGATACTGACTGGTCAATGATTCATAGCGGGAATCGGTATCCAGCGGTTGAAAAAAACCAAATGTTTTGTATTGATTAAAATCAACAGCTTGGTTGTAGTTGGAACGAATGGTCGGACTAATACTGCATGCAGCGGTTAAGAAAAGAATGCAGAACGTAATTGCTATATGTTTAGACTTCATAATAGATTCTCTATTAATAATAGGTGCCAGGTCGGTGCTAAGTTTGAACCGCTTACGTTACATAGACAACACTGAGTCCCAAAAGTCCCATCATCAGATTACGAAACTGATATTACGTCTTGTCTACACATCTTAAAGCTAGGTGAAGGCGAGATGTATTTCATATTTGTTTAACTATGCATTGTTATGATCGGGTCATTGAATAAATCATGTGAAGTCCGTTCACGAGATTTTAATTTGTAGACGCCTTTTTCCAAGTCTCGTGCAAATTGCTGAAAATTTACTTCAGGCAAATGAAGTGTCACTGCCCCAAGTATCATATGAATCATTTTACAATCAGGGCAATATTGAAGATCGCAACTATCCCCGCTTAATAATGTTTCGGTCTGGCAAGTTGTTGTTGGGCGCATAGTGTCTTATTCCTTAAATAACGTATAAAAATAACTTATTGGTGATATTGATAAGCGGTTGTTTAACCTAGGTTAAATGCGGTTAATGATCGTATTATTCCCCAAACACTTTTTTTTGACTGTGGATCCAGACAATGAAAATCAGTTGGATTCAACTTTCCTTCTCGAATCAGGGATTCAAGTTTATAAGGAGCAATTGCCAAATTTACGATGTTTGTGTGTTCCGTGTGTATGCCTGATGATTTCATCGTGTTTGTCCGTCAAAAGTACGAAATGAAAGTATAACTATATTAGCCTTAAAATGCAAATGATAATCATTCGCATTAACATGAGAGAGACATGTATGCCTTTCATCAGCTTTCTTCTGAATTAAACTGTTTTTTTTAAATGTTCAGATAAATAGTTAATTAGCTTACTGACGCGTTGCGATAGGTGACGTGTTTGGGGATAAACGGCGTAAACACCTAATTCATTATTATCCAGAAAATTTGAGAGGATAGGCATCAAAGTGCCCGCTTTAAGTGCTGGTGAGCAAATGAAATCAGGTAAGTAAGCAATACCCCAACCACTAATAGCAGCTTGACATGAAAAATCGCCATTATTAGCCGTCATGCTTTTAGGTAGTTTGATACTGTATTGCTTGCCAAGCTCATCTTTGAAATGCCAATTATCTGGAGCAGCATGATAATGGAGCTTAATATGCCCATTCAGTAGATCATCTGGCGTCATAGGAAGACCATGTTTTTGGAGATATTCTGGGCTGGCACAATGTATCAACTTCACTGTCGTGAGGCGTCTACCAATCAGTGAGGAGTCCATTAAATGGGCAATGCGTATAGCCAGATCAAAGCCTTCGTCAATAAGGTCAATGCGACGATCGTTAAAATCAATATCAAAAATAATATTTGGATAAAGGTCATGAAATTTCTTTAAAACTGGACATAATTTAGCAATGCCAAATGATTGCGGTGCCGCAATTTTAATACGTCCAGTCAGTGCTTTATTTTCATGGCCTATAGATGATTCAACTTCATTAATATCATCGATAATTCTAATGCATTGCCTATAAAATTGCTCTCCAGAATCAGTCAGCGTTTGGCGCCGTGTTGTTCGTGTTAACAGGCTGATACCTAGTCGACTTTCCAGTTCAGAAAGCCGACGGCTGATAGCCGATTTAACGGTGCTCATTTGTTCGGCAGCTTTAGTAATACTGCCTGCCTCGACGATACGAATGAAGGTTTGCATTTCTTCTAACTGATTCATATTGATTCCTGTGGACGAATATAGTCTTAACAACTGTTCTGTATATGAGAACATAATGTTCTTATTTAGCTTATTTATTTATTATACAAGAACAGTAAAATAGACTCATCCTTACAAATAGAATCCACATTATTCATTTACTGTGTACTGTGTTACTTAGATAAAAAACTGATATATATCGATTTATGTGCATCGGTTTATTGTTTTAGCACTAATATGTTAGATTCTGAAAATGTTTTCAATCCATCAATATTTATTAAACGAGTAGCTACATGTTAAAAAACAGCAGCAAGTCTTACGGATGGATCAGTATTGTTATACATTGGCTGATGGCCATAGGCATTTACTTTATGTTCGGACTAGGACTCTATATGGTAGAGCTGACCTATTACGATGCATGGTATAAAGGTTCGTTGGATTTACATAAGAGCTTAGGGCTGGTGTTATTAGGCGTCTTGATGTTTCGTGCCTTTTGGCGTGTCATTAATACTCAGCCCACAACCTTAGCGGGTCCTAAATGGCAGCAACTAATGGCACATTGGATGCATCAGAGTTTATATATCGTTATGCTATTACTGATGGTCAGTGGTTACCTAATATCTACTGCCGATGGGCGTGCTATTGTCGTTTTTGATCTGCTAAATATACCTGCATTACCCTGGCACATTGAAAATCAAGAAGATATTGCGGGGGAAATACATGCCATTTTGTCTTGGCTATTAATGGTCCTATCAGGAGCTCATGCGTTAGCAGCACTTAAACATCACGTTATAAATAAAGATCGCACGCTTAAACGCATGTTAAGGGTCGACAACTTCAATTAACACTCAACACTTAAATAACTTTATACAAAGGTATCTTATGAAAAACTTTTTATTAGCTAGTACTCTTACCGCTGCAACACTATTCTCAGGATTCACCTATGCAGCCGACTACAACATTGATAGAGAAGGCACGCATGCTTCTATTATCTTTAAAATTAAACATTTAGGTTATAGCTGGCTGACGGGTCGCTTTAATGATTTTGATGGTCAATTTAGCTACGATCAAGAAACAGCTGATGCATCAAAGATAAACGTGGTCATCCAAACCGCGAGTATTGATTCTAACCATGCTGAACGTGACAAACATTTAAAAGGCGAAGAATTTTTAGATGTTAGCAAATACCCTACTTCAACGTTTGCAAGCACAAAATACACGGCCATTGATGAAAATAGTGGCACGCTAACGGGCGAGTTTTCATTGCACGGCGTGACAAAAACGATTAGTTTCCCGATTGAAAAAATAGGTGAAGGTACTGATCCATGGGGTGGTTACCGAGCTGGATTTAGCGGTAAAACCTCACTAAAACTTTCAGACTATGGCATTGATTACAATTTAGGTCCTGCATCAACACATGTAGAACTTGAGCTTTTTATCGAAGGTGTTCGCAAGTAATTTAAATCTAGATTGCTCTTATATTGCCCCAGAACGACTTTAATTAAGACGTTCTGGGGCAATGGGCATAACACTATAAATTTAAGGAGACCAAATGGCTCCATTAAAACCAAATGATATACAGCCGTCTGGGATGCTCCGTGGGCCACCAGAAAGGATGAGACAAGTAGATCGTATTGTAAATGGAGTTGAATCAATGGATGGTGATGGCGTTAAGCTTACCCGTGTTATTGGCTCACATGAACTGTCGATGCTTGATCCTTTTTTGCTGTTTGATGCTTTTGAATCGAATGAAGCACTGGATTATATTGGTGGCTTTCCTAGCCATCCTCACCGAGGCTTTGAGACGGTAACCTACTTATTAGCCGGTCGTATGCGTCATAAAGATAGTCAAGGCCGTGAAGGTGTTATTGAACCGGGTGGTGTGCAATGGATGACGGCGGGTCGTGGCATTATTCATTCAGAAATGCCCGAGCAAGAAAATGGTTTGTTACATGGTTTTCAATTATGGGTGAATTTACCAGCAAGTGACAAGATGAGAGCTCCAGCCTACCAAGAGTTTCCTGCTGATAAGGTCACGCTGGAACGGTATGACAATGGCACTGAGATTCGTGTCATTGCCGGCAAAACAAATAAGGGTGCTACAGGCCCTGTCGAAAATAGTTATGTAAACCCACTTTATATGGACGTTTCTTTACCTGCAGGCCAAATATTTGAGCAAGCGGTAGATCATTTAGACAATGCTTTTATCTATATTATTGAGGGTGAACTAGCCGTTGGCAAGCAAGCAGAAATAATTAAAAAGCATCAATTAGCGGTTATGAGCAAGGGTGATATCGTTCATTTTCAAGCAAATGAGGATACACGATTCATGTTTGCATCTGCTCAACCGTTGAATGAGCCGGTGGCTCGCGGGGGGCCATTTGTGATGAATACCAAAGAAGAAATAGCTCAAGCATTTATTGATTTTAGAAGAGTGTAACTCATTAAGGATAACCATATGACCAAACCAACCGTAGCTGATAACAAGCCTGTTCGTGTTGAACTAGAAAAAGGTAAAGAATATTATTTTTGTACCTGCGGAAAGTCAGCAAACCAGCCCTATTGTGATGGCTCACATCAGGGAAGTTCATTTGTACCAAAACCATTCATTGCTGAAAAGGATGGAGCCGCTTATTTATGTGCATGTAAGCAAACCGCAAATGCCCCATTTTGTGATGGTAAACATACAACCGTATAACTTGCTGAATTAATTGTTCATAATATAAATAGTTATAAACGTATGTGAATGATTACTTACATGCAATAAGGCCGAGCGGGATTATTGTCTCGGCCTTATATGTTTTTCTATATGAATCGTTTTATAGACTTACATTTCATACAACCAATAAAAACTAAAGCCTGGGACGACCAGCGTATTTTTAAATATTTCTGGACGTTGACCTGTGTATAAATCCACCAGCTGACCATAATGTGGCGCGCCCCAAGAAGCCAATGAATCTAAGTCTAAGTTCTGTGGTTTACCATCAAAGTTGGCAACTACCAATATTCTTTCACTCACTCTATTAATATCGTAGCGTTCAAAAACAAATAAATGTGGATTTTCCACTTCGACCAAATCACGGTTATTAAAGTCTGCAAAAATTCCGGTCTCTTTATGTACCGCAATCATCCGTTTTAAGGCTGTGAAAATCGCATATTCGACTGTTCCAGTGGTATGGCGTAATTCTGCTTTTTCCCAATTAATGACATGACGATGTACCCAACGTGAGTCGCTGGCCTTAATAGGATCATTAACATAAGAATCATCGTTAATCGTACCTATCTCATCACCATAGTAGATCAGTGGAATGCCACCAAATGATAGAATCATACTGTGGAATAACAAGATGAGTTTGATCGAATTTTCAGTCGCTATGGGGTCGCCATTCTCAATAGCGTATTGCAGGCCGACCAGTGATGCTAAGGTGCCGGATATTCTAGCATCTCCCGTTTTTTCATTTTCACCAAACAAGACACCGCGTGCATGTGAGTCATCAAATTTACCTGAGTAATAATCAATGAGGAATTTACGATGATTTGCCGGCTCATAACCAGCTAAGGCGATATCCTTATCATCAAAACCTAAACCAATATCATCATGGCAACGTGCATAATTCAACCAAGTAGCACGTTCAAGTTTAACAGGGACATTTTTAATCCCTTGATTGAGTAACTTGGCATTTTTGGTGGCAACAGCATCCCATAATAAAGCCATATAGGTAGCGTTGTAGGCTATTTCACACTCTTTGGCGATGACGGCATCTTCACCAAAATATTTGGTTACTTCAAGCGGTGCGACGATTGCTTCCGCAATAAATAACACACCTGGGGCGACCACTTGGCAGCAATCTTTCATTAATTGAAGAATTAAATGTGCTTCACGTTCATTTTGACAGGTACTGCCTATTTTCTTCCATAAAAAGGCCACGGCATCGAGACGAAGAATATCGGCGCCCATATTTGCCCAGTACAAAATGACATCAAGCATTTCAATGAAAACAGCTGGATTACTATAGTTGAGATCCCACTGATAATTATTGAATACCGTCATCACCCAACGCTGCATTTCCTCGTCCCACGTAAAATTACCTGGCGCGGTTTCTGGAAAGACTTCCAGCATGTTTTGTTCAAACATATCAGGCACATTGCGTGATTCAAATGTGTAGAAATAATCTTGATATTTTTTATCACCAGCGCGTGCTTTTTGTGCCCATTCATGTTCGTCAGAAGTATGGTTCAGTACCACATCGAGCGTTAATAAGATGTCACGTTCCTGCATGTCATTTGAAAGATTTTCTAAATCTTCCAAAGTGCCAATACGAGGATCAATTTTTCTAAAATCACTGACCGCATATCCACCATCACTTTTACCTTCTGGGCAGCGTAAGATCGGCATTATATGAACTAGATTTATGCCTAGTTCTTGAAAATAGTGAAGATTTTCACGCATGCCTTTGAGATTACCTGCAAAGCCATTGCAGTATAGGGTCATCCCTACCCATTTCTGACTCAGAAACCAGTTGTAATCTAATTCTCGTTCGATATCGAGTTCTCTAAGCTTCTCAGGACGACTAATGTATTGTTTGGCCATCGTTTCAACAAGCTGTTGTGCTTGTTCTTCAAAATCATCTCGACCACCATATAATTTTTGGAATAATGAATGAATGGCATAGAAATTAGCACCCAAGCGCGTATAAAAATATCGTAAGTCTTGCTTAGCAATTTTGGGTGCAATGTTATTTAGAATATTGTTAAGCAATGAATGGGATAACTGTTCGTACATGCGTTTCCTTAATATTTATGACTGATTGATACTGAAAATCAACTTAAAACGACGTTTAATTTATAAAGGGCTTATAAAAAGCAGGATTTTTTGAGGTTGCGCCACGAATTGACAATGCTTGGCTGGCAAACTGCTGTGCTAACGACAATATTTCAGGGATAGCCCAGCCTAACGCTAAGCCATGAATATACATAGCCGTAAAGGCATCGCCGGCTCCAACAGTATCAATAATATCTGATGCTTTTTCGGGAATACAGTGATGAAATTGTCCTACTTGGTCACACACTATGGCACCTGCTTCACCACGTGTCACAATGAGATGATCTAAGCCAAATTTAGTGTGAAATCTAAGCATGTCTTCTTTCATATCTGCCGAATCATAGCCCAGAGCGATGAGTTCATGATGATTCACTTTAGCCCATCGGGCATTATTTAACCAATGATGAGTATCTTCTATAGACCACCAAGGATCACGAAAATTAACATCAAGAAAAACAGATAAATTAGGTCGGGAGGATAGTTCTGTCAGTGTTTGACGAGATATTTTATTTCGTAACGCTAGCGTTCCATGATAAAGCAAACAGTCATCCGACCATTTATTCAGTTCACCATCAGTTTCAATAAAGTCATAAGCGACATCGGGCGCGATGGTGTAGCTTGGCTCACTCCCAACGAGGGTAACGTCTACTCGCCCCGTCGGATGCTCATCATCAATTTGGACCGAACTTAAATCCATCCCCCAATCAGACATCGCTTCAATAATGGTATCTCCGAGATCGTCATTACCAACTCGAGTCAGAAAACGAACATCGTCTTTTAATGCCTGTAAATGCCAAGCAATATTAAAAGGTGCACCGCCTAAGACTTGTTCATTGGATGAAAAACAATCAAACAAGGCTTCACCAAAAATCAATAGTTTAGTCTGATCAGTCATTACTTTTCCTTAATATTGAGTATATCTCGAAACTCTGGCGCGTAATGCCATACACCTTCTAACACGCCGGCAGAATAATTGCCCTTCATCTCTAAATTGGAGCTATTAGCAATGTAAAGCATTTTAACATTACCGTTTGCTAATGCTAATTTCTGTGCTTCAACTTTAATATCATTAGATGCATTATCTACTAAAACGGCATTAATTTGACTGGCGAGAACGGGTAAATCATTCCCACTATCTCCTGCAAAAATAACTTGTTCAAGTGAATACTTGAGCTTTTTTTGCAAAAATTCTATTGCATGTAATTTTGTTGCATGGCGAGGTAATACATCAATTAAGCCGGTATTTTTGGGCTCATCAAGACTCCAGATAATACTTACGTCGATATCGATGGCGGCTAATATGCTTTCCATCCGACGGATCACATCTCCATTATCAAGATAAAGCGGTAAGTAATAGCTTAATTTATGCGTATTTTGCTTACTACTTTCCTGCAAAATTAACTCGTTAATAGGATTTAGAAACTGTTTTATATCAAGCGGTTTATAACCTTTCCAGTCTTTATCTATCTCCGTCTCCCACTCAGGCATTTCAGACCATTGATCATCTACCATGTGGTAAATCTTTGTGCCAACATCGCTAATTACATAGTTAGGTTTAGGTAAGGCATAGTTATGTATGGCGTGTTTGACAAGGGCGATGTGCCGGCCGGTGACATAGACTAAAGTTACATTAGTATTCGAACAAAACTGTTTAAATCGCTTACGGGCATCGGGATGCTCAGGTTCGAAACCATTTGGAATTACGGTTCGGTCCATGTCTGTACAGAGTAGTAATTTTGGTGAATTCATAAATCGGTTAGTAATCCTAAGACAGTTTAGTCTTATTAAATAAATCGTAATGTTCCAAGGCTTCTAAAATACCTTTGGCATAGGGTTGGCTAGCAAAATAGATATGCTCTAGATCTATTAATTGAGACAACTCTTCATGATGACGGTTCGATACTACCGCAGCCAAGGTATTGCCTCGCATCATATCTTCATCGGCACCCGAACCGCCAGCAACAAAAACATGTTCAAGCGGTATTTGCCAACGGTCTGCTACGTAACGTAATGCCATACCTTTTGACGCGCGTAGCGGTATGATATCGAGATATTGTCCGAAGGCTATTTGAATATGTACCGCCTGCTCTTCTCTATGCAACATGCTTTTCAGCTCTTCAATGTCGGCTACTTGAGGGTCAATAAAATAGCTCAGTTTGAAACGACTCTGCTCTGATTTTGGTTGCCTTTCTATGCCTGGATAATCCTTGAGCAAGCGTCTGATAGATTGAGGTGACCACAAATGATCAATATGCCTTGTCCAGGCAGTATCTGGGGTCAATTTGGGGGCATAGTAAATTTCTGTACCTGCGCTAGTGATCAATATATCGGGTTCTGGGATCTTATGTTTACGCATCAATTTTAACGCGATATCAAATCGCCTGCCCGTCGCGACGGCAAATTTAATCATCTTACGATGTTGACGCAACAGAGTGATAAGGCTTTGCAATGAGGCGTCATCTCCTATCAAATTCAGATCGAGATCGGAGATAACAACATATTCATTACTATGTTGTGAACGGCGTGTAACTGGCTGACGAATCAAATATTCTGAACGTTCGGCTATCGGTTTAATGATTTTGAGATACCTTTTTACATGGGCATCCCAAGAATAATGTTGTCTGACACCTTTTAAGCCTTTATCGACTAACGCCTGCCAGTATTTTTTGTCTTTAAGTAATGACAATAAAGCATCCGTAATAGTTGAACTTTCCAGTGGGTCAATCAAATAACCATTTTCACAATTACCAATAATATCTCTTGGGCCACCATCTTCAGTTGCAACTAGTGGTAAGCCTGAAGCCGCGGCTTCAATTAATGTTAAGCCAAAAGGCTCAGTTAAAGCTGGATTAACAAATACACCGCCCGATGCAGCAGCAATGCGATAAATCAGCGATACTTGATCACGACGATGATGCTTGGGCATGGCCACTTTACCATACAGGTCATAACGATCAATCGCGACTAATAAGGTATGAAATACTTCTTGTGCACCTTCGTCTAGATCATCTATATCATCACGATTACCAGCGATGATGACTAAATTTGCTAAAGACTGTAATGTTTCCGATTGGCCGAATGCTTCTATTAACACACCTATATTTTTACGCATATCGGGTCGAGACAAGGCTAAAATAATCGGTTTTTTAGGATCGATTAAATGCTGAGTTAATTCAGCAAATAATGGCGAGTCAAGTTCTTGGCCACTAGGTGGGGTAAATTGTTGAAGGTTAGTACCTGGAGGTACAACGCGCATCTGATCGGGTTGGTAGTGATCGTATATTTCATACTGCTCCTCGATCTCTTGATGCGTGCTGGTAATAACTCGTTCAGCAGTCGCTAATGTTAGCTCTTCAGCTTCGATACGCCGTGACATGTTATAAACACGTTCTACTTGTTCTGCACTCAAGCCGCTCGCTAATAAACGACTGCGTTTGACTCGACCTAGTGAGTGACCCGTATGTATCAGTGGAATGCCAAGCAAGTTCGCTAGATGCACTCCGACAATACCGCCATCAGCATAATGACTGTGAAGGATATCGGGGAATTGGTCTGCATTACGCATAAAATCGGCAACATTATCGGCAAACACATCGAGATAATCCCATAATTGTTCTTTTGGGATGTATTCATCAGGCCCTGCATCAATTCGAATAATGCGTAATTTTTCCGAGATAATTTCGATGGGTTGGGCATAATCATCGTCGACCAGATCATCCGTGACTCGTCTAGTAAACAAATCAACACGTGCGACATTAGGTTCTAAAGCGAGTGCTTGAGCGAGTTCAATCACATAGAGTGTTTGTCCGCCTGTATCGGCATCACGGCCTAGCTCTAGATCATGGCCCCGTATTAAGCCATGAATACTGAGCAATGCAATATATAACTTACCTGATTCTTCGCGCATAATCTTGTTACCAAAGGAGGTGGGTGAGCATGTTTCACGCTGTCTCGTATTGCTTTAGGATAACAGGATTTCCCCCGCTGATGCTGTATCAATCGGCAAAATACGATATGTAGACTTGGGTTTGAATACAAAGTGAAGTGTCGCATGCATTTTAATGTTGAGCTGTAACTTTTACTACAAAACAGGCTTGTTGGTTATTTGCTAACTGCTGACATAGTTTGTTCGCGTCATTCTTATCACTAAAGGCCCCTAACTGTAATCGATAATAGCCAGGTTTGGTTGAGTTTGACTCGGGCTGGGTGATTATCGGATGATGTTCAGATAGCAGTTTAGGTGATTTTTTAGTGAGCTCTGTTAGTGCTACTGTTGCTTGTTGTTGCGTTTTAAACGAGGCGACTTGCACGCGGTATCGTGTTTCATTTGTGGTGTGTTGTTGTGAAATTAGTGGCTTAGTCTCTTGTTGCTGGGGTGCAATCTCAGCTGTTTTCTTTTGTTTAAAGGTAGTCGTTAATAGGTTGGCAAGATTTAGCTGTTCAGCGCTGAGTTTGCTTTTTAGTTGTGCCTGTTTGAGGCCGGCTTGAGGCTGTAGTTGTTCACTTGCCAAGGTGAACCATGAATAAGCAGCAACAATATCTTGCGACACACCTTGGCCATTTAGCAGCATGTCACCGATCATTGCTTGAGCATGGGCATCCCCCTTTTCTGCCGCTTTATGCAGCCAATAAAAGGCATCCTCTTCTTGTTGCTGGATTGCGACCTTAGCCGTTTTCTGTTGTTTAAAGCTATTGGTTAATGTCTCTGCAAGGTCGAGCTGTTTAGCTCTGAGGCCCGCTTTGAGCTTTGCGTGGTCAAGGGTTGCTTGCGAGTGTTGGTGTTCACTTGCCAAGGTGAGCCATGAATAAGCCGCGATAATATCTTGCGGCACACCTTGACCATTAAAAAGCATCACACCAATCATCCATTGGGCCTGGGCATTATCATTCTCTGCCGCTTTCTGTAGCCAATAATAGGCATTTTCCGTTTGATCGGGTCCTAACTTGCCAGAATAATACATTGTGCCTAAGTTAAGTTGAGCAAGCTGATGATTTTTTTTAGCCGCCTTTATGTAATACGATTGTGCTGTTAGATAGTTTAACTTAACCCCCTGACCCAAACGATATAATTGGCCTAAATTATATTCAGCATCGGAGTCATCTTGTTGTGCAGCACGATTCCAAGCATTAAGTGCCGTCTGATAATCGTGCTGTTGATAGGCTGTGATACCGTCCTCAACATCATCGGCAAGACTGAGTAGGCTGATGAACCCAAAGAATAAGGCAGTGGCCAGACGGCTTAGAAAGAGTGCTGAGAAACGTATGTGCATAAAAACGTATAGCCAAGCTTTAAATTCATGAGTGGTTCCATTAAGTTCTTTCATATTACTGCAATTAAATTAGTGATTCTTAACTGCCAGAACGTAATGGTCGTATTAGGAGAAGAGGCTTCATAGCGCTAACGATTAGGGACTTGCATTACTTCAGCCACTTCTTCTACATAGATCTCTCTAGGTTATAGAAAATAATAATCTATCAAGACTTTATCGCATCATCTATGTTGCACGGCAACAATGACTTTTCCCCATACTTTTTGAACATTATCTCTTAGTCGAGTTAATTCTTCTCTATTGTCCACGTTAGGGAAAGAACTTAACAGCATGTCTATGCCGATTACAATGTAATTGGCACTTGTCATAAGCAATAATGACATGTCGCCTATTTTTTGAACGATAGCATTTATACCAATAATTTCGTCACCATAATCATCAAAAATCAAATCTGTTTCTATTGAATGTATGCTGGTATGCACTGATTGGCTAAGTAATGGATAAGTGGTGCGATAATCATTAAGCATTCCCGCCATATCTGCTTTCATATAGACTTTAAAATCCTCGCGATTAAGATCTTCTGCATTGGCAATTAGCTTATCTAAATCTTCGATCTCATCCTGTGTATAGGTTGCCGTTATTTTTTGCTGTTCTCTGATCTGCTTGAGTAGTGTTAGTCGTTGGTCATCATCACCGAAGATCAAAGCATCAAATAAATCGTCATTTTTATGGAATGCCACTAGATCAAATAAGGTTTCAAGCATACAGCGCAGCATGATTTCTGTTTGGTGCACCATGCCTCTTTCAGCCATAATAATCATTGCTTGGTAATGGGATAACATTCGCTGGAAATAAAGCATGACGTACACTTCTTTGTGGTTATCAGGATGAACCACTGCTGTATTTAATGCAGAATGGGCAAGTAAATTTAGATCATTACAAATAGTAAAATATTCAGAAGTTGTCACTTCTAATGCAATATGGTTTGTGCTGCTTTCATCGGATAAAAAACCAACGTCATTGAATTTGAATTTCTTTCTGGTCATTCAAATTAGCTCCTTTATAGTTATAAAATTTATAGTTTTAGTTATGCGCTTATTTGTATTTTTCTATTTTCGTATTTTCATAAGCGGTTAGCACTAGTAATGAAAAGTTAGCACACTCAACGAGAAATCTTATAACAAAATCCTAGCCGTGAGGGGCTTAATTTATCTTATTAGATTCTGTATTGAAAATATGTAATGCTACAAAAAAGGTGTAATTGCCTCAACTACAGAAGGTACACATACGCCACCCAGCAATTGAATCCTCGACTCATCACCCTGCCGGTATTTGCCTGTTTGAACTAAACAAGCTTGTAATCCTGCCTTGAGTGCACCTCCCACATCGGCCTCAGCATCATCGCCAATCATTAATACCTCTTCTGGTTTACAGCCTACCGAGTTAACCGCTGCCATAAAGAAGGCCGATGCTGGTTTACCCATAATTTGGGCTTCAACACCCGCGGCATATTCTAGTGCTTGTATGAATGGTCCCGCATCTAAACATAATTTGCCATCATTTTTGAAATAACGATTACGCCCAATGCCAATAAGCGGCGCTCCATCTAGAAGTAATTCAAAGGCGATATTGAGACGATGATAATCAAAGCGTTCTGCTGCATCTGCGACTACCACAGCATTTGGATTGGACTGATCAAAATCTGTGAATTCTGGTTCCAAATCTTGATGGATCAAACAGTATGGCCTAAGGTTACTCGTCTGCAAAAAACGTTTAATTGCACCTGGTGCAGTAAAAACTTGGGTATCATTTATGGCAAAGCCCATCTTCTGTAGCGCCGTTACAATCATAACTTCTGTTGAACGAGAGCTATTGGTAACAAATCTTAAGGGTATCCCAGAACACTGCAATTGATTTATTACATCGACGGCACCGATGATGGGCGCGTTATTGTCATAGAGTACACCGCTGATATCAAACAAAATTGCTTTAATCATTGCCAAGCTCCTCTATTAGAAACTTTGAATTTTAGTATGCTCCAATCTAGCAAAAAAAGCATTTTCTAAACGACCGATATTTATTTTCTATTTTAGGCTTGCTGTTGATTAGATTGGGCTGAAGCGCCACCAAATTGTCCAATCACGATTCCAATTGCTGCAATGATTGCTGCGCCTATGCAAACACCTGTCCAGCCATAATGTTGATAAAGATTTACCGACAACCACGAACCCAATGCACCACCAATAAAATAGCAGGTCATATAGCCGGCATTAAGACGGTTACGGATTTCTGAACGCAGCGCATAAATTACATTTTGATTACTGACATGAACAAGTTGTACTGCCAGATCAAGTAATAACACCCCCGCTAATAGTGCGACCAGTGAGACTTGAGCAAAATATAGAGGGATCCAGCTGAGTAATAAAGCGATCAATCCTAGACGTGTACCTAATTCGCCCTTACCAGCGTCAGCAAAACGGCCAGCCCAAGATGCTGCCATCACACCTGCTGCTCCAGCTAAACCAAATAAGCCAATGATTGCATCAGAATAGTTATAAGGTGGTTTTGATAATAAAAATGATAGCGGTGTCCAGAACATGCTGAATAATGCAAACGAGATCAGGCCAAGTAAGGCACGATGTCTAAGGATGGGTTCTTCAACAAACAAGGCAACGACTGAAATCAATAGCTGTTTATAGCTCATTACACTATCAGCACGATAACGTGGCAATGCCCTAGTCATGACGACGGCAATAATAAACATGGCAACTGCAGCCATCCAATAAACAAAACGCCAGCTAACCAAGGTTGATAAACCACCAGCAACCACTCTTGCTAGTAAAATTCCCAGTAATAAGCCGCCCATCAGGACACCTATGACTCGACCGCGTTGTTCGGGAGCGGCCAAGGTGGCAGCAAAAGGAACAAGTACTTGTGCTACAACTGAACTTACACCCGTGAGCGCCGTGCCAAATAACAGCCAAGGCAGACTAGGTGCAAAACCACTGATAATTAACCCTATTGAGGCCAGCATTAACATGATAAAAATTAAGCTTCGTCGCTCTAAAACATCCGCTAGTGGCACCAATAGAATCAAACCCAAGCCATAACTTAATTGTGCGGTGGTGACGATAGAGCCTGCGCTAGCTTGTGTTAAGCCAAATTCCGCTGCGATAGTGTGCAATAAGGGTTGGGCGTAATAATTACCCGCAACAGCAATACCTGTTGCCGTTGCCATCAGTAATACAAGTGCTTGGGTGAGGATGATGGGCTTAGTGGATGTTGATGTCATTTAGTTTATTTTTCGTCTTTGATAAATGGGTTTATAAGCGAATGATTGCTGGCCTTATAATTAAAAATAAAACTGTCGTTTTTTGCTGTTCGGTCATTGTCAGTGACAATAGCTGCAGCTAATTCTCGAATAAACCGATTATTGAACAATAAATCGGATAAAGTGTCTGTGATGTGTTTTTACCACGGCGAGTTCGTCTACGATAACTTTGTGATATGGACATTACAACAGAAAACCCTGCGATAAAAAACCGGAGAAATCTCATGTTAATTGGTGTACCGAAAGAAATTAAGAATAATGAATACCGTGTTGGCATGACACCAGCGGGAGTTCGCGAGTTAATGAACGCAGGGCATAAAGTACTGGTAGAGCATGATGCTGGTGCAGGTATCGGCCTGACAGATAACGATTACCAACAAGCCGGTGCCGTTATTGTGGACTTAGCCTGTGATATTTTTGCTCAAGCTGACATGATTATTAAAGTGAAAGAGCCCCAATTTGATGAACGATTAATATTGAGACCGAATCAGATTTTATTTACCTATTTGCATTTAGCGCCGGATCAGCTTCAAACCAAAGCGCTGATTGATTCTGGTGCAATCTGCATTGCTTATGAAACAGTTACCGACGAGGACGGTGGTTTGCCATTATTAGCACCAATGAGTGAAGTTGCTGGCAGAATGGCTGTACAAGTCGGTGCACATGCCTTAGAAAAAAAACAAGGCGGTATGGGCGTTTTATTAGGTGGCGTACCGGGTGTTTCTCCCGCTAATGTAGTGGTATTGGGGGGCGGTGTTGTAGGCATTAATGCTGCTAGAATGGCTATGGGATTAGGTGCCGATGTTACTATTATTGATAAATCATTGGCTCGCCTGAAAATTTTGGATGAACATTTTGGCCCTGGTTTAAAAACATTATATTCAACATCAGATATGGTTGAGCGAGTATTAAGCCATGCGGATCTGATCATTGGAGCGGTCTTAATTCCAGGACGAACTGCCCCTAAATTAATAACAAAGGCGATGTTAGCCAACTTGAAACCCGGTTCGGTATTAGTCGATGTGGCCATTGACCAAGGTGGGTGTTTTGAAACATCAAGGCCGACGACTCATGATGACCCAACGTATATTGTCGATGATATTATTCATTATTGTGTGGCTAATATGCCCGGCGGTGTTGCCAGAACTTCAACCTTTGCATTAACCAATGCAACCCTACCGTTTATTATTGAATTGGCCAATAAGGGTATTCAACAAAGCTTGCAAGACAATCGACACTTACGAGCGGGCGTGAATATTTATCAACATCAGGTAACCTATCAGGCTGTTGCCGAGGCCCATGGCTATGATTATATTGAGCTAGAATCTCTGATAAGTTGAACATCGTTATGCTAAATAGGCTGTAACTCCGGTTTCTGATTTTAGTCAGAGCCTCAATCTTGCTAATACTTTGAACGCTCGATACTGGTGATGTAGTGTATTTAACATTGAAGCGCTTCTTTTATCTCTAATCTCTCGACGCGTTAGCACAATGAAGCAAGCCATCAAAGTCGTAAATTATCGCTAGGTAAAGGGAAATATTAGTAACGGCCCCATACAAACTTAGACTGCTCTCAACTTTATTCAAACTATTTACTTCATAACTGGTTTAGTATTTCTTCTTTCTATACTCCGGCAGGCATGTTACGTTCATCCTTTATTATCAGTGCGTCACGGGGAGTTTATGAGCGGTCGTCCAGGTTGGGTGTTTTACATGTCACTGCTCTTGCTGGCGGGGTTTGTTGTGCCGGGCATTATTATGCCAGAGCACCTCAGTATCTGGGCTGATCAGGCGCTGGCATTTACTACTCGGCATTTCGGCTGGCTTTACCTGTTTGCCACCACCGGTTTCCTAGTGTTTTGCATCAGCCTTGCCGCGAGTAATTACGGTCGTATACGCCTTGGGGCGGATGGTGAAGCGGCGGAGTTTTCATATACCGCTTGGCTGGGTATGATTTTTTCAGCTGGCATGGGCGTCGGTTTAGTATTTTGGGCGGTGGCCGAACCCATGAGTCACTTTGTCTCTCCGCCTTTCGGCGGTGCCGAACCTCGAAGTCCACAGGCGGCGGGGCTAGCAATGCAGTATTCGCTGTTCCATTGGGGCTTTCACCAATGGGCGAATTTTGCCGTGGTCGGCCTAGCGATTGCTTATGTGCGCTTTCGTCAGCAGAGGCCTGGTCTGATAAGCGAAGCATTTCGGTCAACTTTGGGCGACCGCGTAGATGGTAGCGCAGGTCACGCGATCAACGTACTGGCCGTGATTTCGACGGTCTTCGGGGTTGCCACCACACTAGGGCTTGGTGTTATCCAGATTAATAGTGGTCTGGTCTCGATTGGCGATATTGGTTTCGGTACTCACCAGCAACTGGCTATTCTCGGCGGCGTGGCTATTATCTTTCTGCTCTGTGCCCTGGCTCCGCTAGAGAGTGGCGTACGCTACATTAGTAACCTGAACATGCTACTGGCCGGCATACTACTTATCTTTGTCTTCTTTGCCGGTCCTACCGACTTTATAACGGCCGTGATGACTAACGCCCTCGGTGATTATTTTGGCAACATGGTGGGCATGAGTTTGGTCATGACGCCTTATACCGGCGATGACTGGGTAGAACGCTGGACTATTTTCTATTGGGCATGGGGACTCTCGTGGGCGCCCTTTGTTGGCAGCTTTATTGCTCGTATATCCCGTGGTCGAACCATTCGTGAATTTGTGGTTGGGGTGATCGGCATGCCAGTACTATTGAGTGTTCTTTGGTTCTCGACTTTTGGCGGCTCGGCACTGTATTTCGAGATGTACGAGGGAGCTTCGCTGGGTGAAGCGGTTAGCCGGGAGATGAGTTCCGGTTTATTTGCCACCCTAGAATATCTACCGGGTACGACTATCGTCAGCGCATTAATGCTGGTGCTCATCACTCTATTTGTCATCACTTCAGCCAACTCAGCGACCTTTGTGCTTGGCATGTTTACCAGCAAGGGTGTACTGACACCCAAACGCTGGTTACGGCTTATCTGGGGCGTGGTACAGGTTATGGTCGCCGGCGTGCTGTTGTTTAGTGGCGGGCTGAAAGCCCTACAAACTATCTCCATTCTGGCCGCGTTTCCCTTCATGATCTTAATGGTGTTCATGGCCATCGCGCTACTCAAATCACTACGTAACGAGCAGCGCCAACTTGAGCTGCACGAAGCCATGACCCATGAACGCTTACTACGTCTACTCGAGGCGAATGATCATCTGAGTTGTCCACCGACTGATGGTGATGTTGTGCCTAATCAGGCGGCCGTGGAACAGGCTATAAAGGACAAAGGCACAATTGAATAATCAGCGAGAGTCTGTTCGAACAAGGTACTGGCTGAGCTAGCGGGCTTGGCGAAGATTTGTATCCATAATCAACACGATGACTTCATATAGATAACATTTCACTTAAACCAACCGCGTAAAGTTGCTTTTGTCGCCATCATTTGAGCCGTCTCTCAAAATCCATGAAGGCAAAAAAAAGGGTTACGCTAAAAATAGCATAACCCTTTGATTTATATGGTGGGCCTACAAGGACTTGAACCTTGGACAAAGGGATTATGAGTCCTGCACTTTAAGTGTTTGTAAGAATATCCTTAGATACTGTAAACCAATATAAATAAAGGGGTTAAGTCCTTTAAAGCACTTTTAGTCATTTACAGATATTTCCAATACACCTATAATATCTGACATTATAGGTAACCTATGAGGTAACCCATGATATTTCATGGGATGTACTGTTATGAAATTCAGTAAACTAAATCTTGATAATTTAGAACCGAAAAAGTCAAAATACCTTGTCATGGATGATGCCTTAGAGTTCTTTGGGTTGAGAACCTATCCAACTGGCAAGAAAATGTTCGTAGTCAGGCTACGCCAAAATGGGAAGCCAAAGCTCTATACAGTAGCTCCCTTCCCTGCTGTTTCGATCATTCAGGCTCGCAAACTAGCAGCACCGATCATCGAAAAATATCAACAAGGTGTGGACGTTAAACAGGTTGAAGCTATTGAGCGTACAAGGGATAAAATGCTTAGATCTTGTATTGATGATTACCTCCCAACAGTCAAGCCTACAACACAAAAAGACATTTCCAGATGCATGACTGCTGGTTGGCTCGGTTGGCTCGATACCCCGATTAAAGAGCTTACACAGAGTAAAGTATTAAAGGTCTATGATCAACGAGCAAAAGTGGCTAGAAATAGAGCTCGATTAGAAATGGCGTATTTACGATCAATATGGAACTTCCACAAGAAAGCATTAAACCTACCTGATTCACCTACAACAATTCTGAATGAAGATCGTAAAGGTTGGAATAAGATCAATACTCGTACTAGACGGCTTGATTTTGAAACAGCATCAAAATGGTACAAGGCAATGGATGCCATTAATCCTCGTGATCGTAACTTGTTCTTATTGATCTACTACACAGGTTTAAGGTCAATCGAAGCCAAGAATCTCAAATGGTCAGAGATTGAATTAGATAATGCTTCACTACATCTGAAAGATACTAAAAACGGACAACCTTTAAACATTCCATTAAGCACACAAGCATTAGAGGTTCTTAATAATATCCATCATGACAGTGAATATGTTTTTAGTCAGGTGAGCCGTTCTGGTGTGATCGGACCTATGACTAGCTACAGTAAGTCATTTTCAATAATAAAGGATCAGGGCGTTAGCTGGTCAGTTCACGACGCGAGAAGAGGTTTTATTGTTGCTGGTGGTGTATTAGGTTTGAATAGTTACATGATTAAACAATTGGTTAACCATAGTGATAACTCAGATGTTCATGCTTCATACCAAACCTATACTGTGGCAGAACTTAGATCAACAGCACAACGAATTTGTAATCATTTAGAAAATCATCTGATTGCCGGTGATAATGTGGTTGAATTAAAAGCACAACAAGGAAAATTATAGGAGACTCAAAATGTTGGTTTATTATTCTGGTAATGGGGCTTGGTGTCGAGCTAGTTCAAGAGAACAAGGTACTGAAACTATATACCATCAACTTACAGCGCCACACTTTCTAAGTGGTGTTTTTGTATTATCGGATGCTGCTCAACGCGATATTAAATATAAAAAATATACGGAAGTAACCTATTTATTACCTTGTCATAATCAGACGCATGTAGATGCAGCAATTACACCTACAGGAGAGGACGTAAGTGAACTTATTTTTCAGCTTTACAAGTCTAATGTAGTTACTGAAAAAGTTTATAGTGAAGACGATGTGCTTAATCTCACAACGCGTGTTGATACAAAATCAGAAATATCCACAGTAGGTAAAAAAACTCACTCAAGATTAAATGAACTGAACAAACATCTAGAGGCTCTAGAAAAAGCGGCAAACTTAAAAGGCATCGCATTCGATAAAAGAAAGTTGCAATGCAGTAAAAAAGAACTGCTCAAATGGTTACAGACTAAACCAGGTAGCCACTTTAATATTGCATCGGCAACTTTTAATGACACTTGGAAGCTCGCTAAAGACTACGGGTTATGTAGCCCCTCAAGCACAAAGCCAAATTTTTTCACAGAAATACAAGGATAGAAAAACACTTTTAAATCAGAGTGATATAGCTGTTTCTACATGGGGTGAAAACTCCATTTACACCATCTACCTTACATGGAAAATCTGATTTCCAACATTTATGCTTGCTTTCACTTTTACAGACATAAAGGCGGTAGCAAGAAATGCATACAGATACAACAACTCACATCCCTCAAATCGATCATACGGTACGTGATATTTCACGAATAATACAAGTTAGTGTTCACAGAGTTTATGAACTACTGAACGAGGGAAAGCTAGAGTCTTACAAAATATCTCAGCGTGGCACCAGAATTTCTCAGGCTCAATTAGACCGATTTAGAAATTCTGGTGGTGTGTAATGGATATACCCGATAATTCAAGAGTATCTCGGTTTGAGAATTTCAAACAAAGATCATCAAATAACTTTATGTCTTGGACTGATTTAATTGAGGCGGCAAAAAGTCCCGTTAATGTGGCAAAAGCGAATGCACCCTGTATCGTTCATCACAATCTAAGTGTTAAGACATATCCCGCAGTAAAATCTGCTGAAGCAATGACCATGCTATCTATTGATATAGATTCGGGTGATATGAGTATTGATGACGTTCACAGTAAATTAACATTACTCGAAATAACTACGGCTATCATCCACAGTACAGCCACATCAAAACGACTCAATAGCAATAATGAAGTGAATGGTCGTAAATGGCGTGTTCTTATTCCACTAACTAAATCTATAAATTGTGACCGATGGATAGCACTTCAAACTGCACTTGCAACTAATTTTCAGTCTGATGATTGTGTTACCAAGCCAACTCAGATCTTATTTCTTCCAAATAACCCAACAATTACCGATCCCCATGAAGTGCAACACTATGAATTCATGATTTTAGTTGGTGAACCTGATGAATGATCCTCGTCACTTAGAAGAGATTCTACAGATACCATCAAATGATGATATCTCTCAAGTTATTCCTCCAATACCACCAAGAATTGAAGGTGGGCTACTAACCCCAATAAATGCTTGGAATGAACAAAATAATATCAGCGATATGTTGGATGCTCACAACGATTATATTCATTTACGAGAAGGTCAATACAGGTATAAGGACAGTACAAGTGAAGCAGGTGTACCAACAGCGAAAATATCAAAAGATGGTAAGAGAGCTAATTTCTATGGCTCTAGTGATGGATTAGGCGGTAAATCGTTCGATGCGTTTGATTTTATGAAACATACACAAGGGTTCTCTCAAACTGAAGCTGTTAAATATGCAGCGAAACACACCCTCGTTGATCTGACAGATCCCAATAGCTTTACTGTCGATCAACATCATAAACAATTACGACCTAATATCATTATTGATGCTAAAGCGGCTTTTGCAGCAGCTGGGGTAGGTAGTACAGCTGATTGGATGCCAAATAAAAGTGAGTTCAATAATGCAATTGAGCATCAGCATTTGGCATCGGAACATGAAATATGGCCTGATGGTAAAACGGAGAGAGGAATACCACTCCCTACGACACTTAATTTTGAATTTATGATTAAACGAAAAGGTGTTCGCCTAGCTCTCAATGATATGTCACATGAAATTGAAGTTGTGGGTATTAGACTTCAATCTGACAGTGTTGAGAATGATGCCATTAATTGGGTAGAAGACGAAGCCATCCGTAACAGAATGCCGTTCTCACGAATTAAGTCATCTATATCCACAATAGCAGCAAAGAACAGATATCACCCATTTGATCGGCATCTAGATACATTGCCAGAGTGGGATAGTGATGACCGTATCGGAGAGTTTGTCCGTACTCTTAAGACTAAAGACGATAGTGCTGATTATTATAATACAAGCCACATGATGATCACGCGGTGGTTAATATCTATTGTAGCCGCTGTTCGTCGTCCTCATGGTTCAAACCCATTACGCATTGTATTAGTTTTGTCTGGTCCTCAGCATATTGGTAAAACGACCACGTATAAAAAAATAATGCCCGACAGCTCATATTTCAAAGATGGTGGTCATCTTGACCCTGCAGACAAAGACTCCGTGATTCAAAATACTCAACATCTTGTGGTTGAGTTAGGTGAGATTGATACAACATTTGCCAGAAAAGATGTGTCACGGTTAAAAGCATTTATCGGTAAAGACATTGATTTGATTCGATTGCCGTATGACAAAGGGGTCAGTAAATATGTTCGTCGCACTGTTTACTGCGGAACTGTAAATGATTCATCATTTTTAACTGATCAAACGGGCAACTCAAGATTTGCGGTTATTGACCTTGTGAGTATTGATTGGGACAAGTTAAATCAGATCAACATCAAACAGCTTTGGGCTCAAATTTTGCACCTTTTTAATACAGGTGAACCATGGAACTTCACCCAAGATGAATTAACGCTCGTTAATAATCGTAATACGCAACATACAGAAACACCGTATATCGAAACGCTGGTAAAGGAAAAGTTCAATTGGAATACGGATAAAGGATCGTGGCAATGGCTCACGATTACAGAGATTGTTGACCAGGTTCACTTACAAGATGTTGTCGTTCGTAATAGCCGTAGTCGTAAAGAGTTTATAAGTGCATTGACCCATCAAACTGAATCCAAAATGGATTCAAAGCGTAGAACTAATGTTTATTTGGTGCCACTTTCAACAGCCTTTCTGGATCTAGCTTTACGTTCACACTCTTTAAGAGGAGCGTAGAGAGATGACTGAGCATCCAAATAATTTCATTACTCGCACCATAAACCCTTGGTTAATGATGGCTCACAGAGAGTTACGAGTAATCAGTAATCAAACATTACTAAACTTATATATTTATATCTATATGACGATGGGCTGTTCTACAGATGAATGGATGTCTTTGAAAAGTTTTGCTCGAATTTTGATTACTGATTACTCGAATCCTTTTGTAGATTTATATATATGGTCATTTATGATGCGAGGATACCCACTGATTGATGATTCTTATTACTCGAAGATGACTTGAATAATATCGTCGGTTATTGATGCTACCGACTTTAAATATTTAGCATCACATCTAATTCAGACAGGAGCATTTAACGATGCCAATTTATAACGTAATACCAAAAGATCCTAACGAAGCTATTGTGGTTGAAATGATCAGCAATATCCCTACGTGGCTTGACGACGTAGCCTCATTAAAACTAATGGACCGGCCCATTGAGGATCAAAGTAGCCGTGAGACACGTGAGTCTATTAAAGCTCATCCTTTGCCTGATTATCGTTACGTGCATGATTTTGATTTTGGGCCAAAAGTTTCAAAGATAATGGAAAGCCTCAAAAGTAAGATCAAATCCAATTGCCCAGATGGTGAACCAAGATTTGAACGTTACCCTGATTGGAGATCATATGTCACCATCTACACACAAGAAGAAAGGCGAGAAATTGAACAAGCAGAACGGCAGCGGTCATATAAAAAAATAATAGTTCTAGAATTAGAAGAGATTTTAATTCCAAATGTTGAGTTGACAATAGATATCCTAAAGTTAAATAAAGAGATTCGACGTCGAAATCAATGGCTGTGTGCTCTAGTTAACGACTTGCCGGATCTTGAAATTATTGCAACCAGTGATGACTCACCATATTTTACAACACTTGAAGTTACAGCTACTAAGCGTAAATAATATGATTTTTAACGAGGGGTCCCTAGCGATCCCTCTAAGTTAATACGGGGGAAGAGCCGCCCATTATTCGACAAAGTTGTAACTTTTTCATAGGGGGTATCACAATCACTTAAGGTTAAGAGTCATCAAAAAAATACTATTAGCCTAAGACCTGGCTTCAGTAGTAAATATATCTCTAGATTCTAACCACTCTTGAAGCTTAGAAATTGTAGTGTACCTAGCCCCAGTGCCTTTATATATCTCTCTAAAACTCAACCAAAATCTTAGGACTCTATTTTGGGCCTTCTTAGCCTCATTCGAAGAATTAAATTCTAAAGCAAACACACAATCAGATAATTGAATTTCTTCTTCAAGAAAAATGGCTTTAAAGGCCTCACGGTCTGGCAAACCAACTCTCGGAAAAAGAATAACCCAACCTGATACTCGGCCTAACATTCTCGTTGAAGTTCGTTCCAATCCTGATTTTTGTACTGAATTAATTAAAGCCTTTAAACTAGTGGTGTGTAAATATAAAGTACCCGTTGTATTTTTAATCATTTTATGGACGGGTAACCCTCCCCTGATCAATGAAGTATGAATGGGAGTAAGATTTTGCTTATTGTGTGTTGGATTGACAGGGAATAAGAAACTTTTTGGTTTTACAGATATAACAGAGGCATGAACTGTAGCACCAGAAAATGTTGAATCACTTAAATCTGTAACTTTTTTAATCTCATAATCTCTACTTATCAGAGATCTCGCATGTTGATCAATCTCTGAATATAAGGCTGATTCAGGGAGTATAATAATAGCGCCTTTCTCAGGCTTGAATAGTTCAAAACTCTGGAGAACATGAGCGAAGGCTATGCTAGAACGGATTATTTCTCCACCATAGATTGTTTCTACAAATTTTCTATTTTTCATGCTAAATGGAGGGTTCAACAGTAAAAGATCGCAGTTTTTTGCATTTGATATAACGGATGTTTTTTTATAACTTTTGGGCGTCAAGATATCAGCCGTTGATAGCATCCAATTAGGCTTTGATCTTTTAAGTTTAGCAATTGTTCTTTTATCTCTATCTATACCAACGCACAACGTTTTATTGAAAGCTTCATTAGCAGCATTTAAAAGTTGCCCTGATCCACAAGAGGTATCTAAACATACTTTTGGAGATGTATCTAAGACGTCACGAAGAATATTTTTAGCAACACTCTCTGGTGTGTAGTATCTATCTAACTCTGGATACATTCGCCCCCCCCTAAATCATAGATATGAATAGTTCCTACTCCTCTTGTTCTTCCTTGCTTCCTTATAGGATGGTCATACATTAATTCAGTATTATCAGGGTTCTGAATAACAAACCAGACTGCTCCTAATGCGTGCGGCTTCGTCCCAAGAGGTGCAATATACATATAATGACCGTTGTAGTCTTCTTTAATTTTACTTAAAGTTTCATAGACTTCAAAAGGACAACTGGCTCTTGCGTATCTTATATCAGCATACGCATTATTTTCTCTGAGGAGAGAATTGTTACAAGCAACTGTAATCTCTGGATATTCAAGTTTAAATCCTGGAACACCGATAACAGGGATGATATGAGGCGGTGGCTCAAGTTGCATTGCCAAATGTTGAGGTCTATTCCCTTCGAAACCAAGCATTGCAATAAAAAGACTATTAGTTTCATCATCGCGACCAAATAACTTTACGAATCCAGGAAGAGGAGCAAGCCCTTCGCAAGACTCCGTCAAATCAAATTGAGAAAATGAAGTTGGAGTTGGATGGGTTTTATATGAGGCGGGTTCGGTGTATATAACTTTTGGAAAGACATTAGCCTCAAATGCAGCTTTTAATATGGGTGCCCATACATGATGGGGCAGGCTAGAGATGTCAATATATAAATGGGCATGTGTTATTAAGTCCGTAAGACTTTGAGTATCGTTAAGAGCAATTTTGAACGGATTTGAGTTATGTTTCACAATATATATAGATTCTTTATCTATTAAATCTATAGATATAATTCTCTCGGGATTAGATTCAAATATTTCCGCCCATAATGGTAACTGACCTCTGAGTTCATCAGCATTATTTTCAATAATGATAATGCTGTCAGCTTCAAGATCATCAAATCTTAATGCCTCAAATCTCTGAGTATGAGAGCTTGGCTTTTTATAATTAGATGAAATACTCATCTTTACATTTCTTCAGAGTTTGTATAAAAAGCATTAAATAACGCCAGTTGCTCTGGAAGTTCACTTTCATCTGATTGATGGTGACCTTCAAGCAAAGAAGATATCGCTTTTGATGGCTTCTCATCTAAGACATTAAGCAAAAATTTTGCATCAAACTTAGTTCTTCGTTTTTTACGGTGTGATATCTCAAAAAATCCTGAATATATACGATGTAATCTATATTCACTATCGCGCATCTCAAAATTGCTGGTTGCTTTTGTTCGGGGTGCAATTTCAAAAGCTAAATGTCCAACTCCTTCTGCAAGTAAATATTCAATTTTTTCGACATCTTGTGGCCGCCCTTCTACTATAAATGAATTGACCTCTGGTGATGTATTACTTGGAGTTCGAGCAAGCTCAAAAAAAACTTTCCCGATGGCAAGTACCAATCTTTTAAGCTTCACGCCATTTTCAGCTAAACTTTCTAGTTGTTCTAGTCTCCTCAACCCTACATCTTTAACAGCTAAGGTTTGCGCTTTCGGTGAGATAATCAATCTATTCGGTAAGATTCCTTTTGACTGGCTAACTTCATGAGAAATTGCCGTATCTATGAGCTCGAGAAAGAAACGAATATTTCCAGCAGGAAGAGATAGAAATGTTCTGGCACCAGCATAATATTTCCTTATACGAAGACCTTTTTTTCCTTTTGATAGCCAAAATAAACTTGCGTATCCATGATTCCCTATACGCGTGTTCCAAACGGTTTCATTTTTAATTATATCCTGAGCAAGAGCTACGATGTCTCCTTTCTCTTTCTCTTGCCAGTATTTTAGAAAATAAACTTCACTGATTGGCTTCTTTGAAATAATCTCATGTAGCGAATGGTCTCTCGCCTCTAATTCTTCAAGAACGAGCTTAGCTACTTTCTCAGCACCAAGAATGATAGCCTCTTCTTCAAATGATAATTCTTTAAGAAATTTGTTTAGTTCTACAGGGACGTTAACGCCCTTTTCTACTGCATATCTCAACCGTAACTCTGCGACTTCTTTTGCAAAGTATTCAAACCCTTCATCAGCAATATGTATATCAGCATAATCATCAGGAGTTTTTATAGGGTCTTGACCTTCTATGGTGCATTTTGTTTTATGGCCATTAACTCTAACTCCTACCTTGTATGAAAGAGGTGGTTCTGCATGTTTGATATAAGTATTTAAAATCGCTTGCTGGTACTCAAGTAAGTTTTCATACTCATCGATACAACAGAAAATAACTTTCTCATCAAGCAGGCCGGCTTCCATCAATACTTGTGAAAAAACCTTTAAAGGGGATTCACTAACAGAAAAATTTATGTTTTGAGATGAGGAATTCTTAGGATTATTTACGAATAGTTGCAATCGGGAAATTCCAGATCGTATAGAGTCTTGGAGATCTTTGAGGCTCTTAACATCTTCTAGACCTAAGTCCAGTGAAATCCTATTTATTGCTGATGTATCGAGCTTATCTTCACTTCTATCTTCTAACCAAAGTGAAAGTTTGGTCAATTCAAGGCAGATTAGTAGGTTCATATAGTGAGCGAATGCTTTGGACCAAATATCTGGCTCTAATGACTGCCCTTGAAAAGCCAACGTTTGGTTTTTATTCATTCGAATAAGGACGCCAAGGTAGTTTTGATCCCCAAAGTCCAAACCATCAGATTTCAATCGTTCTAGTGTTGCATCATATTTAAGTGATTGTAATGAGGTGGTCTTCCCTGTGCCTCTTCCTCCAACTAAAAAACACGGTCGAAGTGACTCTAATTTATTTAAATATGTCGGTTTAACAAAAAGGTTTTTGAATTTTTCTGGCGGCCACTCAGCACGATTATCATTGAACAACGATCTAAGTACTTCGAGCTTTTTATCTTTATTCATATTTATAGCCGCTCAATCAATGGCACCCAGTTTGTTCCTGGTGACCAGAATATCGGTAATGTGGCATCGGGAACAGAATGCTCAAATCCGAATAATAACCCACGATTTTTGTAACCAAACTTTAAATAATCTGGCCTATTAGCAATATAATCTTCCTCTGGTGTGAGCCTTGTGTGGTACTTTTGTAAAAGAGAAAAAATAGCTTGCTTTCTCATTGGGTCAATATCCATATTTTGTATCATGGATTCTGCCCCTAAAGTGTGAGTAACTGAAACTGCCACAGACGGAGCTTTTGTATGTATATTTTGTAGACCATAGTCTGTAGAAACTAGCGCTATATAAATAGCAATAAAATGTTGATTAGCATGCACATCTTTAAACGACAAATTATTTAATTCTGGAATTTTACGTTCCCAGGTCTTAATAAATTGATCTCCAGACCCTATAAAATCATCCACAAAGACTACGGGAAAACCTTGTTGAGCATGTCTGAGAGCCTCTACTGGATTATCTGGCAATTGGTCATCAGGTATATGTAGTATTTGTCTAGACTTTCTACAAAAAAGTAATCCAGAATCAGTCGATCTAGGTGTCTCACCTCTCACAGGAGTGAATATGGCATTGTCAATTGCGGCAACGAGCTGACTGACAGTGGGAGCTGCTGGACCTTTAGACAGACCATCACCCAAGGAATGATATGAAGACACAAATAATCTATTCGTTAAATCGTCATTATAATAGGTGAATTTATCTAAGAGGAATGCTGCTGTAGAACGGTCATCCTTATCAAAGTTACCAAGCCACCTTTGAGGACGTATCCTGTTCTCGTTTGGCCAAAGATTACATTGTTTCAGTATCTTACACTTATCGAGAACTTGTGTTATTAGTACATCATCACGCAATGAACTGCTCCTATGTTCTATTTATATTCCATGTTTTACTGATAATAAGCATATCACAGTGGTCATTAATATACCTAAGCTATTATATCCTATAAAGATTAACGCTTAATTAACACCAAGAGGATTCCTAAATACACTTAAAATTTATTACTTTCATATGAAGGTATGAAGGAAAAAATACTAAATCTAAAATAGCGAAAATCAAGACTTAAAGGTAACCTACAAGGTAACCCAACAAAAAAGCCCCAACACTGAATAAGTGCTGAGGCTTTGCTGTATATGGTGGGCCTACAAGGACTTGAACCTTGGACAAAGGGATTATGAGTCCCCTGCTCTAACCAACTGAGCTATAGGCCCGAAAACTTTTAGTTATCGGTATCTAGAAAGCTTCGTAACTGATCCGAACGAGTCGGATGACGAAGTTTTCGTAGTGCTTTTGCTTCTATTTGACGAATTCGTTCGCGTGTTACGTCAAATTGTTTACCTACTTCTTCTAAGGTATGATCTGTATTCATGTCGATACCAAAACGCATCCGCAATACTTTTGCTTCTCGTTCAGTAAGGCCGCTGAGTATACCTTGTGTTGCTTCTCTAAGACCTTCAATCATGGCCGCATCTTGTGGCGACATAACATTGGTATCTTCAACAAAGTCACCTAAATGTGAATCTTCGTCATCACCGATCGGTGTTTCCATTGAAATAGGTTCTTTGGAAATTTTAAGTACTTTACGTACTTTGTCTTCCGGCATATCAACCCGTTCTGCCAATTCTTGTGGTGTTGGCTCACGCCCCATTTCTTGTAACATTTGACGTGCAATTCGATTCAATTTATTGATCGTTTCGATCATATGAACTGGAATACGAATGGTACGTGCTTGGTCAGCAATTGAACGGGTAATTGCTTGACGGATCCACCATGTAGCGTAGGTAGAAAATTTGTAACCACGTTGATATTCAAACTTATCAACCGCTTTCATCAAGCCGATATTACCTTCTTGAATCAGGTCGAGGAACTGTAAACCGCGGTTAGTATATTTTTTTGCAATCGAGATGACAAGTCGTAAATTCGCTTCAACCATTTCTTTTTTTGCACGACGTGCTTTTGCTTCAGAAATAGTCATTTGACGACTGATTTCTTTTATCACGGGAATTTCCATTCCTCGATCTAAAGAAACTTCTGACAGTTTTGTTTGCGCATTGATGATTTGATCAAGATTTTTCTTGATAGTTGAAGAATAGTGCTTTTTCGCTCGGATATGTTTATCTGTCCATTCAAGGTTAGTTTCATTACCCATGAATGATTCGATAAAATCACGGCGTTCCATTCTGGCTTCTTCAACGATGATTTTGCTAATTGTACGTTCTTGTTTGCGAATAATAGCAACGGTGTCGCGCATTAAGCTATTAAGGAGATTCAATGTTTTTGGTGTTAGTTTGAATTCCATAAACAGATCGGTAACCAAAGCATTTGCTGCTTCAAGTTCATCTGCCGACGCTTTGTCTGCTTGACTCACTGCCTCACGAAGCGCGGTGAAGTGCTCTTTAGCTTCTTCTGGATCTACGCCAACGGCTGACTCGTCTTCATCGTCATCATCCGCACCGTCTTTTGCTGGTGGACCAGCCACTACGGGCTCAGGGTTAAGATCTTCAGGTAAGATAAAACCTTTAATGACTTCATTTAGGCGCATTTCGCCCGCTTCAACGGCGTCATACAAACTAAGAAATCTTTTAATGCACGGCGGATAAGTCGTCAGCATTAATAGACTTTCACGAAGGCCCGCTTCAATGCGTTTTGCAATGACTATTTCGCCTTCACGCGTCAATAATTCAACTGAACCCATTTCACGCATATACATACGTACCGGATCCGTTGTGCGACCGAATTCACCATCTGAGCTCGATAGTACCGCGGCGGCTTCGTCAGCAGAAACATCATCATTGTTCGTGGCAGCTTCAGCTAGACGCTCCATCTCATCGGTATCCATGCCATCTTCGTGGACCATAATACCGAGATCACTGAACATGCCGATGATGTCTTCGATTTGATCGGCGTCAACCAAGTTTTCGGGTAAGTGATCGTTTATCTCACCATAAGTGAGGTATCCGCGTTCTTTCCCAAGTGTGATTAGCGCTTTAATTCGTGACTGTTGATCTTTCATTCGACCTCTATTTTCGTCAGATGCATTGCTGCATGTAGCCGGACATTATAACGCAACCCTCTAATATTGCACAGCATTAGGTATGCAAAAAGTTGTGTTTAATGGTATTGGTTTCGTATTTCTGCCTTCTCTTCATCAGTTAATTGACTCGGATGTTTTCGTTCTAAGTTAGCTTTTCTTAGTTCAACTGCTTGTTTTTGAAGCTGTTGAACAATGGCTACTAACTCATGTTTTAATTCTATAGCGGTTAACGGTAAAGTTTGTTGAGCTAAACGTTGTAAATGTTCCGCGGAATCTGTACCACGTGATCGCTCTAATAATGCCGCAGTATTAAGATGGGGATTTTGCTGCAAAGTTTCAAGTATTTGTACTAATATTTTTATTCCAGGTAATTCTAATGTCGTTATTTTGTCAAAAGGGCCCAGATCTTGATGAAGTTTTGGATGTTGTAATAATAGCGTAATGGCCATTCTTACAGGAGAAATGGCAGTGTTAGCTGAAGACGATGTCTTTTTATAAGTTGGTCGTTGTCTTGTTTCTGGCGGTTTTTCTAAATGCTTGTGTAGTACCGATGTGCTGGTTTGTGCTCTATCAGCTAATTGCTGTTCTAGCATATCGCGATAAACACCCGTTGGAATATGGCGGAGATAGGGCTTTGCAATTTCTACTAATCGCGACCGACCGTCCATTGAGCTAATATCGACTCTACTTTCTATGGAAGCAAAAAAGAAGTCAGAATAATTTTGTGCTTGTGCGACTAAATTATTAAATTCTACTGGCCCTTGTTGGCGAATCAAGCTATCAGGATCTTCGCCATCCGGTAGAAACATGAATTTAAGTTGATGGTTTCCACCAAGTAGTGGCAATGCATTTTCTGCTGCTCGCCATGCAGCTTCTCGACCAGCGCGATCGCCATCAAAACAAAATACAACTTCGGGCGTACTGCGAAGTAATTGGCGCAAATGTTCTGGTGTGGTTGCGGTGCCCAATGTGGCAACGGCATTAGTGACGTCATGTTCTGCTAAAGCAATGACATCCATATAGCCTTCTACAATGATGATGCGCTCTAGCTTGCGATGAGCTTTACGGGCCTGAAATAAGCCATAAAGTTCATTTCCTTTGTGGAAAATAGGCGTTTCTGGCGAGTTTAAGTATTTTGGGGCACTATCATCTAAAACGCGTCCACCAAACCCAATTACCCTTCCACGACGGTCTCTAATTGGAAACATAATGCGTTTACGAAAGCGGTCATAGGTTCGTCCATTATCATTACTGCTTAATAAACCGGCTTCATCTAGTTGCTGACGGGCTTGTTCTGAAGTTCCAAATGTTTTCAGTACATTATCCCAACCATCAGGTGCTATGCCGACATTAAATTGGTCAATAATTTTTGCAGATAAACCACGTTGCTCAAGATAACGTACAAATTCAGCTCTTTGCGGGTGATTATGGAGTTGATGAACATAGTACTGACTGACTTTATCTAATAAGTCGTAGAGGTTTTGTTTGGCGGGAGTATTCGATAAGGCTTGTGTTGTTGGTACGGTCATACCGACCAAATCAGCCAGCTCCTGAATGGATTCAGGAAAGCTCATTTGGTCGTATTCCATCAAAAACCCAATGGCAGTACCATGAGCACCACAGCCAAAACAATGATAAAACTGTTTGTCAGGACTGACGGTAAATGATGCGGATTTTTCGTTATGGAATGGACAACAGGCGGTAAGGTTTTTACCCGCTTTTTTTAGGGGTACTCGTGGATCGATAACATCGACAATATCAACGCGAGTTAATAAGTCATCGATAAATTGTGTAGGTATTTGGCCGGCCATGACAGATGTCTATGGCCAAGTTATATTTTTAGTAGCACGCTTATCTGCTTTACGCAGAAAGCGCCGCCTTAACGAGACCACTTACAGCACCCATATCAGCACGACCTTGAAGTTGAGGACGTAATATATTCATTACGGCACCCATATCACGAGCGCTAGCGGCGCCAGATTCGGTAATAGCGGCTTGGATGGCCTTAGCAATTTCTTGTTCAGTCATTGCTGTCGGCATAAATTCTTCAATGATCGCGAGTTCTGCAATTTCTATGGCTGCTAGATCGTCGCGACCTGCTGCCTGAAATTGACTTAATGAATCACGGCGTTGCTTACACATTTTTGTCAGGATCGTGATAATGCCTTCATCATCAAGATCTTGACGGTTATCAACTTCAAACTGTTTAATTGCCGCTGTAATTTGACGTAATGTCGCAAGGCGCTCTTTTTCTTTAGCGCGCATCGCGGCTTTAACGTTGTCTGTGATGTTAAGCTTTAATGGGCTTGATTCAGCAGGCATGATAATCGTCTTTAGTACATGCGAACGCGACGAGCGCTTTCACGTGATACTTTCTTTTGATGACGTTTAACGGCAGCAGCTGCAGCGCGTTTGCGTACAGTTGTTGGTTTTTCATAAGCTTCGCGAGCACGCGCATCGGTAACTGTGCCGGCTTTTTCACACGCGCGTTTGAAGCGACGTAGAGCGATATCAAATGGTTCGTTTTCTTTTAAACGTACTGATGGCATTAATAATTCCTAAACATATTTAGATGGAAGAACCCGCAATTGTACGAAATTCCGAAAGGAAAGCAAAGAGTTGAATCAAATTTATTTTAAAAAAGGCATAATAATGTCCTTTATGACGAGCAGAGACGGACACAAATATGCGAGTATTGGGCATTGAATCATCTTGTGATGAAACAGGTATTGCGCTCTATGATACCGAAAATGGCTTATTGGCTCATGCCTTATATAGCCAAATAGCGCTTCATGCGGAATATGGGGGGGTGGTGCCTGAATTGGCTTCTCGTGATCATATTCGCAAAACATTACCACTTATCAACGACGTTTTAACCGAGGCTAAGTTAACCCGCGCTGATATTGACGCGGTCGCTTATACCGCTGGACCTGGTCTGGTGGGTGCATTATTGGTCGGTTCAGCGATTGGTCGCAGCATTGCATGGGCATTAGATGTACCAGCCTTAGCCATTAATCATATGGAAGGACATTTATTATCGCCCCTACTGGAAAATAATCCTCCCGCATTTCCTTTTGTATCGTTACTTGTGTCCGGTGGTCATACATTATTGATTGATGTTCAGGGTGTTGGCCAATATGAGTTATTAGGTGAGTCCATTGATGATGCTGTGGGTGAAGCCTTTGATAAAACCGCTAAAATGCTCGGTCTTAGTTATCCTGGTGGGCCTATTTTGGCTGCATTAGCTGAGCAAGGAACGGTTGATAAATATACGTTTCCTCGCCCGATGACAAATCGCCCAGGATTAGACTTTAGTTTTAGTGGTTTAAAAACATTTGCGATGAATACGTGGCGTGATAGTGCGCAAACTGATCAAGATCAAGCTGATGTTGCACTCGCTTTTCAAACTGCGGCAGTAGAAACGCTGGCCATAAAATGTAAACGCGCTTTAAAACAAACGGGGCGCCGCACTTTAGTCGTTGCCGGCGGTGTCAGTGCCAATAAGGCATTGCGTACTAGGCTTGATGCGTTACCGAATAGTCATGTCTATTACCCACGCCCAGACTTTTGTAGTGATAACGGTGCCATGATCGCATTTGCAGGTGCGATGCGTCATTCAGCGATGGCTAAACAAGCAGTGCCGACATTTTCTGCTCGACCTCGTTGGCCTTTAGATGAACTTAGCCCGCCGTAATATAGGCGAGTTGTGTATCACCACATTAAATCATCTGGAATTTCATAATCGGCATAAGGATCATCGTCATTCAAGATGCTTTCTGAGTGTATACGAATAACACTGCTGGGAAGACGTGCCTCAATCTTCTCTGCTATTTTGTCGGGAATGAGTAAGTTGCGTTCACCGATAGATGCAATAGCAAGTTGTCCTAATGTTAATTGTTGCTGTTGTTCGCTAGAGACATAGATCTTTTTCACCTTATTCAGATGCGTGAAATTATAGGCAACATCGGCTTCTTTAGGGATAACAACGGTATGTTGTTGAATGATCTGCTGAACTTCAGCAATGACTGCTTTTTCAGCTCGTTCCGCATCACGCTGTTTATTAAGTTCTAAATCATGTATTTTTTTGTCATGTCTTTCTTTTGCGAGCTGTTGTGGGTCGACGAGTGTTTGCGAGTCAATTTTTTTGCCAGACTTGACTGCTTGACGTGCTTTGTTGCCATCCTTGCGTTGCTGATGTTGAACTTTTTTCGATTTTTGTTTATCAATGACACCGATTTTGAGTAATTGATCTTGTAGTGAGCCAGCCATAATGATCTTGTTACCTTATTTAGATTTAGTTTCTTCGCCAGCGAGCAAGCGCTGAATGTTGCCACGATGGCGAATCAATAGCATCACCGCCATCACTAAAATAATCCAGCGCGCATTCACACTATCTATCAGCCATAAGCTGTAAACAGGGGCTAATGCTGAGGCGATAATTGCAGATAAAGATGAGATACGACTTACCAAAAATACCAGCAGCCAACTGAGTAATATAATGCCAGCAAGTGCAGGCGATAAAGCCAGAAAGCCACCTAATGCTGTCGCGACACCCTTACCGCCTTTAAAGCCAAAAAATACCGGATATAAATGTCCGACAAATGCGGCAAAGGCTGTCGCTGCCAGCCAAGTGAGATCTAAATCAAGATAGCGGGCGATAACAACCGGTAAGACGCCTTTTAGAACATCAATGATTAACACTGTTGCCGCTAGTTTCTTACCACCAAAGCGTAAGACATTGGTGGCACCGGGATTTCCTGAACCTTGTGAGCGAGGATCGGGCAGACCGGCCAATTTACATAAGACGATTGCACTGGATAATGAGCCTATTAAATATGCGGCCACTAGTACAATCAGCGGTAAAGAAAGTGTTTCTAGCATGATATGATGCACCTAATATGAGTTACAGCATTATAAGGCTGTTCGCAGTTATTTCTACCCCTCTACACTTTAAGGCACCGATCATCATGGACAAAATTTTTCTTAACGACCTTAAAATTGAGACCATTATTGGTATATATGACTGGGAACGTGAAACATTACAAACGCTAGGTTTTGATTTAGAGATGGATTGGGATATTACTAAAGCCGCGGCAAGCGACGATATCGCTGATACCTTAGATTACGGTGCTATTGCTCAAAGTATTGTTAGTTTTGTTGAGGCAAGCCGCTATCAGCTTATTGAAACCTTGGCTGAAGATGTTTGTGCCCTTTTGCTAACAAACTATCCGATGCCCAAGATTAAATTAACGCTAAGCAAACCGGTTGAGTTGCATGGGCAAAATCTAGCAAAAATAGTTATTGAACGCAGCAAAAAATGAGTGATCGTCATTCCGGATATTTATTGGGAATCGGTAGTAATATTGATCCACAGGCTAATATCGCCAAAATCATACACTTATTGCTCTGTCAGTTGCCTCGGCTAACGTTAAGTCGTGTGCTTAAAATCCCCCCTATTGGCATGAATAGTCAGCGCGACTTTCTTAATGTTGTGGTGTTTATTGAAACAGTGATGAGCAAAGCCGAGCTTAAAATAATTTGTAATGACATCGAAATAAAATTAGGCAGGGACCGCCACGATCCGGCTCGAAAAACAAAAGATAGGACTGCCGATCTAGATATTTTAACGATAGCTACATTCCCTGATGATGGTGGCCGTCTAGTCAGCAGTATTACGGATGAGTATTTTCTTTATCCCCTACTAGAAGAGCTCAATGCTTATCTGTCAAACCGCGAATACACATCACAACAGGCGGGTGAAACAATTTCTGTTGATAATTTAACGTTTGGACAAACGGCGACCACCATCGACAGGGATGCTAGCGCCAGTAATAAACGGATTATCTAATAAGCTCTTCACGGCGAGATAAACGGGTTCGGCTCCACCTTCCTTAGCCAGCAATGTTTCATCGAGCATTTGTTGGCGCACGGCCGCAGAATGTCGTTCAGTAAATAACACTGGCCCGGGCGCTACGGCATTTACTTTGATTAAGGGCGCAAATTTTTTGGCGAGTGCCAATGTCATATTGTGTAAACCGGCTTTTGTCGTGCCATAAATATCAAAGCGTGGTGTTGGATTTTCTACGTTTATATCAGTAATGTGGATGATATCTGCAGGATTATTCTGCTCACCGGTCAATAATGATGATAAGCCTTGGTTTATTAAAAAAGGCGCCATCATATGCACATTAAAAAATTGTTCATATTGTTGCGCTGCCATAGCTAAATCTTCAGATGTGGCTTCAAAGGATGAGGCATTGTGGAGGAGTGCTCGAAAGCTACTACACTGTTTTTTTAATGCTTCAATAAACAATAAAATTGTCTGACTATCGCTAAGAGAAGCCTGAATAGTGGCGATGCCCATATCTTGTAAAGCTTGGATTTCAGGCGTATGCGTACGATAATGGGCGAGCACGGTATAACCATCCTGATGTAAACGCAGGGCAAGATGATGGCCGATTCGACGACCGGCTCCAGTGACTAAGATTGCATTTTCTAACACGTGAACTCCTACATGACTTTGACGACTAGCCTACCTGCTCCAGATAATATTGCACAGCAACATAGTGAACAGTTGCTGAGGTTTATTAAACATAAAATCAACGAAGCAGGGGGCAAGATTACCTTTGCTGATTATATGCAGTTATGTCTTTACGCGCCTGGATTAGGTTATTACAGTGCTGGCAGCCATAAGATTGGTCATGGTGGCGACTTTACTACTGCACCAGAAATATCACCATTATTTTCACGAAGTGTGGCCCAGCAGCTTATTGATGTATTACGGCAGCTCGACCAAGGTAATATTTTAGAATTTGGTGCCGGCAGTGGAAAAATGGCTGTGGATATCTTACGAGAATTGAATATTAAACAGAGCCTTCCAGAGTATTATTATATTGTCGAAGCGAGTGCTGACTTACGCCAAAGGCAGCAACAGATAATACATGATACGATTCCTGAACTTGAAGTCAAGGTGGTTTGGCTTGATAGCTTCCCTGAACATTTTATGGGTGTGGTGCTAGCAAATGAGGTCTGTGATGCGATGCCAGTACATCGGCTTCATTTTTATAATGAGGTCAGTTCTGAGTGTTACATCGTCAATATAGATGATCAATTACAGTGGTCTGATGATGAATTCTCACACCCCGATCTTATCAACAAGGCTATAGAAATCAAATCATTCATCGATGATGGGGAATATTTCACCGAAGTAAATTTGGCTGCGGAAGCTTGGCTTGCTAGTCTTGCGGACAATTTACAGCAAGGCGCTGTTTTTATTATTGATTACGGTTACCCTCAAGCGGTCTATTATCATCCTCAGCGTAGTAGTGGCACCCTGACGTGTTATTACCAACAGCAGGGCCATGACAATCCATTGGTTCTACCTGGACTACAAGATATTACCGCTCATGTTGATTTCACCTCTCTGGCTCAAATTGCAGTGGACAATGGTCTAGATGTGGCTGGCTTTCAATCACAAGCTGATTTTTTACTTGCAGGCGGTATTACAGAGCTGAGCTCATTGAATGACAGTGATGATGCCTTTGTTATGTTACAACAGGCGACAGAAATCAAACGATTGACCTTACCGACGGAAATGGGGGAAACATTTAAAGTATTAACGCTCACTAAAAATCTTGATCAACTTCTGCCACGGATAAAGCAGGGTGATCGGCGTTACAATTTATAATTAGCAACAAAAAAGGGAGCCGAAGCTCCCTTTATATGTCTGTCAAAGTAAAGACTATGGTTTCGCTTTTAAGTCTTCAATTTCTTTTTTCAAACGCTCAATTTCACCGCTCATATCGAACAATATTTCTTTCATATTGCCAACATCTTGACGTAAATTGCCGGTTTCTTGTTTACTGCGAGCAACGTCTTCTAATAATTCAGGGCTAACAGTACCATCTTCGCCTGTTTTACGTTCTTTTGCCGTTGCTAACACGGTTGCAATATCGATGACTAACCAATCACTACGTTCTTTTCCTGTCTCAGGATCAAGATAAAAAGATTGACCTGAATCTAATGCTACACGCGTTGATAAATCTGAATCGGATTTACGTGTTCCTGGTAATAAAGGATTAATCCGACGATCAATTTCTTGGCCTGTCGCTAGATCTTTATCTCGGTATATCTCATGAATTTTACCAAATACGATGTTTAAACGACCACCACTCATAAATACTCGACCAGTGTTTGTTTTACGCTCTTGTGCTATCAAGCCTTTGAATGATCCGATACTGACAAAATTAATATCTTCATTAGGTGCCGCTTGATTCAAACCACTCGCAATAGCGGTGCTTAATATTTGTAATTCACTAACAGAAAATAATGGATTTTCAGACTGAGTAAATCCTGTGCGTTCATTAACATAGAGTGCGCCTAATACGGAACGAAGCTCATCGCTGCTGATAGCTGCAGGATGTTCATTTGCAATGCCGCTGGCGATATCACGGTTTTCGATTTTGACATATTGCAGGCCTGACTCCCATAAAGTGCGTCCTTCTTGGCCCATTAAAATATCAGCATCGGTGGCAGGTTTATCCGCAGATAACATGCCACAGCCGGCTAAGCCGCCCGTTAATGCTATGCTGACAGCGATAATTCCGCTTAATTTAACAATAGTACGCATACGGTTTTCCTTATTAGTTATTCTGATATCTGAGTAGGGGGGGGAGTTTCAGCTTTTTGTTCCCTACAAAGTAATTCTTGTACTGATTCACGCGGATCGTACCCTTCAAATAGTATTTTGCATACCTGTTCAACAATAGGCATCTCCACACCTGCTTGTTGGGCGCGAATTAATACTTCACGCGCAGCATACATACCTTCAACTGTTTTCCCTACTTCCGCAACAGCTTGCTCAACACTTAAACCGCGACCTATCGCAAGGCCAAGCTGGCGGTTACGACTTTGGTCGTCGGTGCAAGTCAAGATTAAATCGCCAATACCTGATAAACCAAACATGGTTTCGGTTCTTGCCCCTAAACTTGCTGCTAGCCGTAAAATTTCTGCCATACCGCGGGTGATTAAAGCGGCACGGGCATTAGCGCCATTACCTAAACCATCTGAAATGCCAGCACTAATTGCCAATACATTCTTCACGGTACCGCCAATCTGAACGCCTAAGACATCATTAGAGGTATAAACACGTAAGGTTGGACTATGTAACGCAGATGCTAATGCTTGATTAAACTCAGCATCAGGCGAGGCGACAGTGATGGCTGTCGGCAAATCTTTTGCCACCTCTGCGGCAAAAGAGGGACCTGAAATGACCGCTAAAGAATGTGAATTACCTAAAATTTCTGTCGCGGTGTCATATAAGAATCGGCCGGATTCTGGTGTTAAACCTTTGGTTGCCCAACATAGCGGTGTGCCGTCAGCAATCAATGGTTTGATTTTATGCAACATTTCACTGAATGCCGTACTGGGTACAGATACTAGAATATGTTTGGCTGATTTAATTGCAAGTTCAAAATCAGTACAGACTTTCAAGCTCTCAGGAAAAGGTAAGCCAGGCAAATAACGTTCATTACTATGCGTTACTTGCATGGCGGCTAATTGTTGAGCGTCGCGGCCCCACAACAGCACTTCATGGCCATTTCTAGCGATTGCAATCGCTAAAGCCGTGCCCCATGCACCCGCACCAATGACGAGCGTTGGGAACAATTGACTGGATGCTTTTGACACGGCTTATAACCTGAATGATTAGTGCGTTGTTGCTGCAGCTGCAGCGGTTTGTTTAGCTTGCTCAATCTGCTGCATGTACAAGGCGTCAAAGTTAACTGGGGCAAGTACTAGTTGTGGAAAACCACCTTTAATGACGATATCTGAAATCACTTCACGTGCAAACGGGAATAAGGTATTAGGGCAGTAGCTTCCTACTAATGGACCCATTTCTTGATCAGAATAGCCCGTTAATGAAAATATGCCAGACTGTTTGACTTCAGCCAAAAAAGCTACTTTATCACCGACTTTAGCTGTAACCGTTACGGTTAAAGTGATTTCATGGTTGTCTTCATCAATACGCTTATATTCATTACCTAGTTGTAAATCTAATGTTGGTTTCCACTCTTCACGAAAAATATCGGGTGAGTGTGGCGTTTCAAAAGAGATATCTTTTGTGTAAATTTTTTGAATTACAAAACGTGCCGCTTGTTGTTCTGTTGTTGCGTTCTCTTCAGCCATGATTTGGTTCCTTAACCTTTTATTTAAGACTGGATTAACAAACTATCCAGACGTTGTGAGTTATTAATAGCGACTAAATCAGTGTAACCACCGATGGACTCGTCATTTATAAAAATTTGCGGCACGGTACGTTGCCGACTTTTTTTCATCATTTCTTGTCGTTTCGAAGGATCTAGATCAACGCGAATTTCGGTATACGCCACGCCTTTACGATCCAATAGTTGCTTAGCCATTACACAGTAAGGGCAGTGCATGGAGGAATATACTTCAACTTTAGCCACGTTTGATTTTACCTCTGATTGTGAATTAATTAACTGAATAATGGTAATTTGGCATCTTTCCAAGCATTTAAACCGCCTGTTAATACGTAAATATTGGAAAAGCCATGGCTACGGAGTTGCTTGGCCGCTGCCCGCGAACGCTGACCACTGGCGCAAATTAAAATTATTGCTTGAGCTGGATCTTTCAGTTTTGAAATATTTGTCTCTAATGTCGATAGCGGTAGACTCATCGATTCAGCAATATGTTCTTTTTTAAACTCTGCGCCTTCCCTAATATCTAAAAAAACACCATCACGTTGATTAACGATTTGGATTGCCTCCGCAGTGCCTAATGGATTAATACCTGATATTTTACGATTTACTGCATCTGAAAGAATCAGCGCTACCAGTACAACAAATATCGTGACTAACAGCCAATGGTTGACAATAAAGCTACCTACATTTTCCATATTAAACCTTTAATTACTGCCCGCTAGAGCAAAATACATCACGCATCATTTCGATCAACTTTAATGTACGTTCATCTTTAACGCGATAATAAATACGATTCGCATCACGACGTGAAGCGAGAATTTCTTTATCTCTTAATTTTGCCAAATGTTGTGATACGTTACTTTGCGTAGTGCCAACGCAATCAACAATGTCTTGTACGGCTAGCTCTTTTTCGCCTACTGCGCATAAAATTTTCAACCGCAAAGGATGCGACATTGCTTTTAAAGCAAACGCAGCACGTTCGATATCGCTATCATGTTGGATAAGATCAAAGTTTTTGGCTAGAGCCACAAAATATTACTCAGTAGTTGAGTGACTGTAATTAGTCACAAAAGGCCATATAATACACGCGATTTTCAATGATTTGCATGTATTCCGTAGATCATAACTGCTAAACGGCAGGTTTTCACGTTAAAAGGACAACTTTATGAGCCATCCACACCGCCCACTCGCGCTAATTATTTTAGATGGATGGGGTTATAGTGAAGATCCAAAATATAATGCGATTCTTGCCGCTAACACCCCTGCTTGGGACCGCTTGTGGCAGGATTATCCGCATACTCTAATTAGTGCTTCTGGTGCGGGCGTTGGCCTGCCTGGCAATCAAATGGGTAATTCAGAAGTCGGCCATATGAATTTGGGTGCGGGTCGAGTGGTGTACCAAGAATTTACTCGCATCAGTCGCGCTATTGAAACGGGTTCATTTTTTACAAACCGTACATTAACGGATGCGGTAGAACTCGCACGGAAAAATGACAAAGCGGTGCATATATTAGGCTTGTTATCTGCAGGCGGTGTCCATAGTCATGAAGAACACATTCATGCCATGGTTGAGCTAGCACTTAAACATGGTGTTAAAAACGTCTATGTTCATGCTTTTTTAGATGGACGTGATACGCCGCCTAAAAGCGCACAAAGTTCAATTGACGCTCTTGAGAAAAAATTTGAAGAATTAGGTGGCGGACAAATTGCTTCGGTGATCGGTCGTTTTTATGCGCTTGATCGTGATCAACGCTGGAATCGCGTTGCCAAAGCATATGACCTTATCACCGAGGGACAAGGTGCGTTTCATGCTGCTGATGCCAGTATTGCACTGAAAATGGCCTATGACCGCGATGAAACAGATGAATTTGTTCAAGCCACGACCATTGGTCAACAAGCGGTCAGGGTTGAAGATGATGATGTTATTGTCTTCATGAATTTTCGTTCTGATCGTGCGCGGGAATTAACGGAAAGTTTTATTGATGCTGATTTTGAGAGTTTTAATCGTCAACGTAAAATCAAGTTAGGTTCATTTGTAACGCTGACTGAATATAAAAAAGACTTTGATGTGCCTGTCGCCTTTCCTGCTGAAAAGTTAAATAACGTGCTGGGTGCCCATCTCTCCTCTCTAGGCTTGCGGCAGTTGCGGATTGCCGAAACCGAAAAATACGCACACGTCACGTTTTTCTTTAATGGCGGACGGGATAAGCCTTTTGAAGGTGAAGATCGTATTTTAATACCATCACCGAATGTCACTACCTATGATCAACAGCCAGAAATGTGCGCCCCAGAAGTTGCTGAGAAACTAGTGGAAGCGATTCATAGCAATAAATATGATGTTGTCATATGTAATTTTGCTAATGCAGATATGGTTGGGCATACAGGTGATTTTGATGCTGCAGTTAAGGCTGTGGAGGCATTAGATAATTGCCTTGGCCGTGTGTGGTCAGCCTTAAAAGAAGTGGGTGGTGAGATGCTGGTCACCGCAGATCATGGTAATGCAGAGTTGATGCGAGATGACAGTACGGGTCAGCCACATACTGCTCATACGAGTAATCCGGTGCCGCTTATCTATGCGGGCCGAGCAGGACAGTGTGTTGAGCATGGCACCTTGGCCGATATTGCACCAACAATGCTGACTTTGATGGATTTGCCTATTCCAATAGAAATGAGTAAACATTTACTTGTTGAGTTGAAACCGGTGAATGTGAAGTAGAGTTTAGAGTCACTATGGTGTTAATTCGGTTTTATTTAGCAGTGTTGTTACTCGGAGCTTGCTCGTGGGCAAATGCCGATGGCAATACAAAAGTTGCGCCCGCTCAAGAGCTAAAAGCCGTTAAAACACAAATTCAATTGTTAAGTGATGACGTAAATCTCAATAAAGCTTCCAAAGAAAGCTTATATAAGCAATTAAAACAACAAAGTCTCGCTGTTTCTGAACTCAATAAAGAGCTGAATGTGCTCGGACAACAAATGAATAAGCTATCGGTCGAGTTAAGCCAATTAGCCTTGAAAGAACAGCAACAGCATGAAACGCATAGTCAACAGTTGGCTGCACTTAATCAGCAAATTCGCGCTGCTTATATTAATGGCCAACCAAGCGTAATAAAAGTAGTCTTGAACCAAGAAAGTCCGGCGACGTTGTCACGGAGTACGGTTTATTATCGTTATTTCAATCAAGCTCGCCAACAACAGCTCAGTAAAATAACGGATACATTACAAAATTTAACAGAAGATCAAAAAATGTTGTTTGCAGCTCAAAAGAAGCAGCAACAACTTTATGCTGAGCAAGAATCAAAACGAGCGACACTTAAAGCGAAGGCTCAGCAACGTGAAGTAACGCTCACTGTGCTCGATAAAAAAATTACCAGCCAAGATTCTCGTTTACAATTACTGCGCGAACAAGAATTGTCACTGCAGGCTTTATTGGTCTCATTGGAGAAGGCTAAAAAACTGGAAATGAATAAGGCCAAAAAGCGGGAGATGAATAAGCCTAAACAACAGGATAACCCAACATTTACGAAGCCAATAAAACAGCAAGCTTTTGCAAAAAATGTTGGCGGATTGGTCTGGCCAGTGAAAGGGAAACTACTAGCACACTATGGTAGTCCAAGAAATCTTGGTAAACTCACTTGGCAAGGTATTATGATAGCGGCCACATCTGGAGACAATGTTGTCGCTGCCGCGCCTGGTAGAGTTGTTTTTGCTGATTGGTTACGAGGATTTGGCCTGTTACTGATTATTGATCATGGCGATCAATATATGACCTTATATGGAAATAATGAATCGCTACTTAAACAGGTTGGCGATGAAGTAGGATCGGGCGATCTTATTGCTCAAAGTGGTGAAAATGATGTACGCCAACAGGCCGGCTTATATTTCGAAATTAGATACAAAGGTAGCCCAACCAACCCAATGAAATGGTTGAGGAAACAAAGCTAAAGTGCATTAATTAAGGAAAAAAAATGAGTTTTTTGAAACGTGATTTCGGGTTAATAACTGCTGGCGCTGTCGTAGGTGCAACTTTGATTTTTGGCCAAATGGTCTTTGCGGACAAAGTCGACACCAAACCAGACTTGCCCTTAGATGAGCTACGTGCCTTTTCTGAAATATTTGGCCGCATAAAAAATAATTATGTTGAACCGGTAGATGATAAAGAATTATTACAAAATGCAATTCGTGGCATGTTGGCAGGTTTGGATCCACATTCAACCTATCTTGACCATGATGATTTCAAAGACTTGCGCGAAGGCACCTCAGGTGAATTTGGTGGTTTGGGCATCGAAGTCACAATGGAAGATGGCTTTGTTAAAGTTGTCTCACCGATTGATGATACGCCCGCCGCCCAATCAGGTGTGCGAGCGGGTGATTTAATTATTCGTTTAGATGACACGCCTGTTAAAGGTATGACGTTGAACGATGCCGTCGATATTATGCGGGGTGAACCTGGTAGTAAGTTATTACTTACCATTATTCGTGAAGGTGCTGATAAGCCGTTAAAAATCGAATTAACCCGCGCGATTATTAAAGTAAAAAGTGTCAAACAAAAAATGCTTGAAGCGGGCTATGGTTATGTTCGTATTAGTACCTTTGCATCACGTACAGGCCCGAGTTTAAAAGAAGCGATCAGCGCACTTAAAGTTGAAAATGATGGCGATTTAAAAGGTCTTGTGCTCGACTTACGTAACAATCCGGGTGGTTTGCTAGATGCTGCGGTTGAAGTATCTGATGCTTTCATTACCAAAGGCTTGATTGTTTATACCGAAGGACGCATTCAAGACTCCTCACAAAAATTTACTGCGAAACCTGATGATTTCTTAAAAGGTGCACCGCTAGTGGTGCTAGTGAATGGCGGTTCGGCATCGGCATCAGAAATTGTAGCGGGAGCACTACAAGATCATAAACGAGCCGTTATCATGGGAACTAAAACATTCGGTAAAGGCTCGGTGCAAACCGTTATGCCATTAACCAATGATACTGCGGTTAAAATGACTACGGCTAGATATTACACGCCATCAGGTCGCTCGATTCAGGCTGAAGGTATCGTGCCTGACATTAAAATCGAAACAGTCAAAATTTCAAATGGTGATGATAATAGCTTTACATTATTACGTGAGCAGGATTTAACAAAACATCTGGATAATCCTAATGCTGCAACTGAAAAACCAGTAGTTGAAAAAACGGTAACTAAGGCTGATGAAGATACTACACCCTTAGCTGTAAAAGACTATGCATTATCAGAAGCGTTAAACTTGTTGAAAGGAATTAATATATTGAACCCTAGACCATAGGAGGTTCATTGTGCCAACAGTACTTATCCCGTTAGCTAACGGATTTGAAGAGTTAGAAGCGGTGACGTTAATCGACTTGTTACGTCGTGCTGACTTCACCGTACTTACGGCAAGTTTAACGGAGCCACTGCAAGTTGTGGCAAGTCGTGGCGTGCGATTGGTTGCAGATGTGTGGCTTGATGATGTGATGCACGATGACTTCGATATGATGATTTTGCCTGGCGGTATGCCAGGCGCAACACATCTCGATGAAGACCCTCGAATTCATGCGATTCTAAAGCGATTAAATCAGTCTGAAAAAGCGATTGCAGCAATTTGTGCTGCACCCTTGGTGTTAGCAAATGCTGATTTACTTAAAGGCAGAACCATTACTTGCTATCCAGAAGTATTGCTCGCAAGTGATTGGCCCGACGTTACATTGAGTGATGATGCCATCGTAATAGATGGCAATATTTTAACGTCAAGGGGGCCGGGAACAGCGATGGATTTCGCTTTGACTATTATTGAATATTTAAGCAATAAAACTACCCGCGACTCGGTTGAAGCCGGTTTGGCTCGCACTGTTTTGTGATTGCCATTATTTAGGAACACCGATGTCTTCGATCAATTTATCTGATCTTTCTATCGTGCTGATAGAGCCTTCAGCGATGCAGCGTAAGGTCATTTTGACGCATTTAATAGAAGAAGGTGTCAGTAAAATTGATGGTGTTGAAACTGGCAAAGCAGCCATTGACCTGTTACAAAACTATGTCCCCGACCTTATTATTAGCGCGATGTATCTGCCTGATATGACCGCTACGGAGTTGCTTGGCACTATTCGATCTACTGAAGCGCTGAAAGAGATCAATTTCATGCTAGTCTCCAGTGAAACCAACTTTAAAGCACTCGATCCCATTCGCCAAGCGGGCGTAGTTGCTATTTTACCCAAGCCTTTTAATCACAGTGATTTACGACGAGCTCTACGGACAACGCTAGACTACATTGATCCAGAAGAAATGGAGCTGGAAAACTACGACATTACGGAATTAAACGTATTGTTAGTGGATGACAGTGTCACGGCAAGAAATCATATTCAACGTGTTCTCAATAGCCTTGGTATTCAAAAAATTCAAACTGCAAGTAATGGGGTTGAAGCAGTGCACATTTTGGGCAATACTGAATTTGACCTCATTGTGACTGATTTAAATATGCCTGAAATGGATGGCCAACAACTTACGGAATTTGTCCGTAATGACATAGGTAACACTTATGTACCTATTTTGATGGTGACTAGCGAGCACGATCAAGCGATACTTGGTCATGTGCAACAAGCTGGTGTTTCTGCTATTTGTGATAAGCCTTTTGAACCGCAATCTATCCGTGAAATTCTGTATCGAGTATTAGATGAACGCGTTTAAAATTGACTCTTATGCTGCTTACCCAAGCTTACAAAAGACCGCATATAAGAAATATCCACATCGCTTTCTCGCATCGCTGCAAATAAGGTTTTAGCCAAGCCATTTTTACTTAAACGAATCGTTTTTACAGGTAATATTTTACAATACTCATCTGCTAACCAGCCAGGTAAGGCCGTTACACCTCGATTAAGTCCCACCATTTGCACCATAATATCGAGCGATTCTATCGCCTTAGTTTTTGGGTTAATGGCTGCGGGTAATAAAAACTGGGTAAAGATGTCAAGTCGATCATGAGCTACCGGAAATGTCAGTAATTGTTCATTAGATAATTGTTCGGCTGTAATAAATTCATAGCTGGCTAAAGTATGTGAGTCAGCCACTAATAAGACGACTTCGTAGTCAAATAATGGCTCATAAATTACACCTTGCATCGTCACTACATCAGGTGTGACCAGCAAATCAACATGATGATTGAGCAAGCCTTCTAATCCAGAAAATTGAAATTTATTCACGATATCGACATCCATATCGGGCATGGCAATTAAAAAATTGGCTAATATGCCTTTGAGCCATTCATAGCAGGGATGGCATTCAACGCCAAGACGTAAAACTCCCATTCGACCTTCACCATAGGCCTGCAATGTTTTCTCCGTTTGTTCTAGCACCGGCAATACTTGTCTGGCGACTTGCAATAATAGTTCGCCGGCCTGAGTAAGGCGTAACTGCCGACCATCACGTTGCCAGAGTGTCACCTCAAGTTTTTTTTCTAAATAACGGATTTGATGTGATAGGGCGGGTTGGGTCAAAAATAAAGCATTGGCAGCTGCGGTTAATGTGCCGTTGTCTGCTAAAGCTTGAATAATTTTTAAGTGAGATCGTTCAATCATCTATTATAAATTCTAATCAGTTGTTAAAAAAACATCATTATTGCTCATGAGTTAGGCGCTTTACAATAGTGTTTTTTAAATGAATATGAAGGACCGTACGATGATTAAGACACATAACCTTGGTTTTCCTAGGATAGGTAGTCATAGACAGCTTAAATTTGCCTTAGAATCTTATTGGCGTGGTAATAGTAACCAAGGAGATTTACAACACGTTGGCCAAACACTTCGTCAAGCCCATTGGCAGTTGCAAAGTGATCTAGATTATTTGCCTGTAGGTGATTTTTCTTTTTATGACCACGTATTGGATACTAGTGCCTTGGTGGGTAATCTACCTTCACGAAGTAATTCGGATGTTAGTTCACTAGATCGTTATTTCCAAGTTGCTCGTGGTCAATCTCATGCTAGCAGTCTTTGTCAGCATGTTGCTGCAGGTGAAATGACAAAATGGTTTGACACTAATTACCATTACATCGTGCCTGAATTTGATGCTAACAGTTCATTTGAATTAGATGCAGACAAGCTGATTGCTCAAATTGCACAAGCTCAATTACAACATAAAAATATCAAACCTGTGATCTTGGGTCCTGTCAGTTATTTATGGTTGGGCAAAACAAAAGATACTAGTGAAAAACTGCTTTTACTTGATGATTTAGTGGCGATTTATGAACAATTACTAATTAAAGTCGCAGAGCATGGTGTGGAATGGGTCCAAATTGATGAACCAATTTTAGTCACGGAACTAGCTCCTTCGTGGCAGCAAGCATTTAAACACGCGTATTTTCTTCTCAACAAAGCGCCGGTTAAATTGTTATTAACCAGTTATTTTGGTGAATTAAAAGAAAACCTGCACTTGGCTTGTGAATTGCCTGTCGCCGGTCTACACATTGATGCTATCAATGCTTTTAACGAAATTAATCAAGTCGTAGATTGGCTACCAGCTCATAAAATTTTATCTTTAGGCGTGATTAATGGTCGTAATATATGGAAAACTGATCTTAATGCCACACTAGATTGGCTTGAACCTTTACAGGCACGATTAAAAGAAAGGTTATGGTTGGCACCTTCTTGTTCATTACTTCATGTACCTGTTGATTTAGCGACTGAGCGGGCACTTGATCCAGAGATAAAGTCTTGGCTTGCCTTTGCAGTACAAAAACTTGCGGAATTGAATATTATCGCTACAGCTTTAAATTCTGGGCGAGGACAGGTTGCAGAACAATTATTGGATAACGCATTGACTATTCAATCGCGAAAACAGTCTCATCGTGTCCATAAGTCTGCAGTGCAAACTCGTCTTGCAACCTTAGATATTGACATAACGCAACGAAAAAATCCGTATAAGAAAAGAGCGAAGCTTCAGCGCCAACGCTTTAATTTCCCTTTATTTCCGACTACAACCATTGGTTCATTTCCACAAACTAGTGAAATTCGCCAAGCCAGAAAACAATTTCGCTTAGGTGAGATAAATGCTGACCACTATCAAACGTTTATCCGAGAACAAATAAAATTTTCTATAACAGAGCAAGAGGCGATAGGACTAGATGTATTAGTGCATGGCGAAGCTGAGCGTAATGACATGGTTGAGTATTTTGGTCAGCAGCTTGAAGGTTATGCCTTTAGCCAATTGGGTTGGGTACAATCTTACGGATCACGCTGTGTTAAACCGCCGATCATTTATGGTGATATTGCACGCACTCAAGCGATGACAGTTGAAACTGCGGTGTATGCTCAATCACTTAGTGATAAACCGGTAAAAGGAATGCTTACAGGCCCTGTAACGATGCTCAACTGGTCCTTTGTTCGTGACGATCAACCGCGTTCAGATACGTGTTTGCAACTTGCTCTTGCGATACGTGATGAGGTGATTGATTTAGAACACGCAGGTATTAACATTATTCAAATTGATGAGGCGGCACTACGCGAAGGTTTGCCATTACGTCGTTCGCAGTGGGAAAGCTATTTAGATTGGGCGGTACGTAGTTTCAAAATAAGTGCTAATGGAGTTCGTGATGAAACTCAAATCCATACTCATATGTGTTATTCGGAGTTTAACGACATTATCGCCGCGATCGCAGATATGGATGCTGATGTGATCACGATAGAAACCTCGCGCTCTGATATGGAGCTGCTCGATGTATTTAACGCGTTTTCCTATCCGTATGAAATCGGGCCAGGTGTGTATGACATACATTCGCCAAATATACCTACAGTAGATCAAATTGTGAATTTAATGGATAAAGCGGCAGAGCGTGTTCCTGCGGAACGGTTGTGGGTTAATCCTGATTGTGGCTTAAAAACGCGGACTTGGACTGAGGTTAAACCAGCATTAGCTGCGATGGTGACTGCGAGTTATATTTTGCGAGAAAAGGCGTCAATAAGATAAACAAACAAGGCAGTGATGATCTTTGGGGATCATCACTGCATTTTAATGGCTTGTTGTAGTTGTTTTGCTAAATTTATCTGTAAACGGGTGGTGCGTTGTCGTTGACTACATAAGGCACTACGAAATCCTAGATAATCAGCAGCTAAGGGGCGTAATACGGTTATATCTTCAAGCCGCAATGCACCTGCTAAGCCACACAATAAATTTTGTTCTCTTGCCGTGTTAACAAATTGTTCGAGCTTCAATAAATCCCAGTGATCTAATAGATGTTGACCATTTTTTATCGCAGTATCAACCATCACACCATAAAATCCACTGGTTTTTAACAAATGCAAACAATCTTCATCGGGAGAGCTGTCGGCAAAAATCACTGCTATAACGGGTGTTGAAAGTTTTTTAACGGTATCGGCTAATTCGATAATGCACTGTTGTAAGTTTTCATCAGAAAACAAGCCAATTTTTACATAATCAACTCCAGAACTTGCCATATTGATCATGGCCGGCTTGATTAACGCTGCTTGCATTGGTAAATCACCAATGGTGGCACTGGTCTGGCAGCGACCATTAATCGCCGTGACGATCTCGCTAACAATTGAGACACTCAATGCCCCTAAAGCGCCTTGAGATGGATCTTTCATGTCTAGAATGTCTGGAAGTACCGGTAGCAGTGTTTCTGCCTCCTCTAGCGATTGGACGCTGGCTAACCATTTACTCATTAAGTTTAATACCTGCATCTTTGATTTTTGTCATTAACCAGCCCCATGCTTCTAATTCCCTAGGTCCTGCGGTTTTATCGATGGCGATAGTTAAATAGGTGATTTCTTGTTGAATTTTTTCGGCGGGTAACATAGTCAATCGACTCACTAATATTGCCGCATCAATGACAGCGCTTTGAGCACGATTGAAACCACGAAAGGGCGCATGAGTTTGTTCGTAAACTACTGCTCCTTTAAAACTTGCGCGAGGACTGTCATCATCAAAAGAAATGATTTCCAGCTCACTATGGGCTAATGCCTGACTCAGATATTGACCAAGAATTTGTTGGCAGGGCAGGGTAGACCAATCTCGGCGACCTGTTAGTGAACCAGCAAATACTCTGACATCATCGGTATAGTTAATTGTGCATTGTCGATGTCGTTTTAAGTTTTCATATGTAGTTGAAGGTTTGAATGGCTGAATATGAAAGTGACCATTCACTTCTGTTATACCCATTGGTGCTGAATGTGTTTTTCCATCAATGGACAATGTAGTTACGATTACTTCGTGAATTTTACTTTCAAGCCGTGCCACATTTTTTCCCCGTTGTTATGGTTGTGCCTTCAGCTTTTTGTTGTGTTAAATCATCTTCAACTTTATTGCTTGCACAACCCCATGTTAATTCTTCATCTTGGGTATAACGTTTGCCCAGTTGCCAAGCGATTTGTGCTCGTGCTAGTTCGGTTCCTAGATAAAAAGCATGACCGGTATCCTCTTTTAAATCGAGTTGAGGGTAGAATGCAAAGGGATCAATATCCTGCATTAAACCCTCACGGTTAAACATATAGATGCCTTGTTCAGCCACTTTAATTCGATAATTGGGATCTTTAATCTTGCTTGCTAATTCCGTAATCTCTTGTGCGGTGTCAGGAAAAGGTCGACGTTCATGAGTTATCAATAAATCACCCGTAAAATCACGTGGCAAGCTACTATCTTCGCGAGCGGCAAACATCATCCGTCGCGCAATATCTGCTTCTCTTATTGCTTTGCAGGCGTGAGGACTCACTTCGGTTGCAAGTACGTTGGTTATTCGCAATTCCGAAATTATGCCAAATAATAGTGCGTTAATACCACTGGTATCAGCATCGGTCAGCTCGGTTAAATTACCTACCCCCATCATCATCGGTGCATCTGGATAGCGGCGGCGTAGTTCATGGTAACGAACAATTGAATTTGTAAAACCAAAATGAATAGGTTCAATGATCGGATCGGCAATCCATGGTCGATTGATCTTATCCATTAATTCCATGGCCCGCTCTAACGATTCTAACGAACCACGCTCCGCAGGTACGATGATCGGCACGGTATCCATCTCTTCTGCAAGATGATAGGTCTTCTCGGTCAAACTAAGCACATAATCTGCACCAGCCTTGCCGGCGCGTCGTAAATCACTTATATCTAAGGAATCAACGCTGACTTTAAATCCTGCTTCATGTAAAGCTGCAATGGCTTCTTCCATGTGTGGAAATTTTTCTTCCGGTAAGCAGCCAATATCAATCACATTGGCGCCATTGTCACGGTAATAGTTCGCACGCTCTAATATGCCTGCAATATCACGGTCGGGCGCATCGACTATTTCAGCAAAAATATTGACGTCATAGCGACTCAAATCCGGTTGTTTGCGTTCTCGACCAAAAAATATGGGTAGATCTTTGACTTCTTCAGGCCCTCGAATTATAGATACACCAAGTTGCTGGCTAAGCAGTTCTAGATCACCCCGACATCTTCCTGGCACAATAACTTGATCACTATCAGCAATTATTTCTTTGGTTAAACGACGGCCAATCATCTTATCTGTCATTAATGCAGCAACCGACAAACCTAATTGATGAATGCGATAATCAAAGGGTAGTGCGTTCATCTCTTGCAATACTTTTCGTAAGCTTGGTTCTGCAAGTTTACCCGTCAAAAAGAGTAGCTTTTCGCTCATTTATTAACTTCTGCGAGACGACGCTTTATCGCTGTAAGTAATCTTTCTGGATTTTCGACGACCGTTGTTGCTTCAAATGAACGTAATTTAAGCGTGTGGGCAAGATCGACCTCCCTAGGCCATAATCTAACGGTACGATCTGGCGCGGGAGTATCAACTTCTAGTTCAGTATCACACGCCAATACGATGCTCGGAATACGACATTTTCCTGCTTGGGCATAAACATTCGTCACCAAACTATCTGACAAGCCTAAGACCATTTTAGCGACGGTATTTGATGTCGCTGGCGCAACGACTAAGGTGTGATAATCACCGCGATAAAACAAACCCACGGGTGGAGCGCTTGCAGCTCTGTCCCGATACACTCGGCTACTACTGTTGATGTCTTTAGGGTCGTGACCATACATTCGAAGTACTTCTTCTCCCGCGCGGCTATAAAACAGGTCGACATCGTCGAGTTCACGGATGATGTCTAGGCATTCTTCTAAATAATGACCTGATCCTGTCACGGCCCAAGCGAGACGAGGTCTTTCTGGTGCTGATTGCATTATGGAACCTTATTAACAAGCTAGTTGTGTAATTTTGCCAGACTCAGGCTTGTTAGTAAAAAATAAGATAGTTAAGGTAACGCTTTTTACGATAGAATTACCCCATTAATAACATGCAATTATGGAGCTAATTTACTATGGCAGCAACAGATAATACAATTCCTAAGATCGTGGTGGTCGGCGGTGGTGCTGGTGGACTCGAATTGGTTACAAGCTTGGGGAAAAAACTGGGTAAAAAAGGCAAAGCTGCGATTACCTTAATTGACAGCACGCACACACATATCTGGAAGCCTTTATTGCATGAAGTTGCTGCGGGTACACTTGATTCTCACGAAGATGAACTTGAATATCTAGGTCAAGCCATGTGTAGTGGTTTTCGTTTCCGTCTAGGTCGAATGGTAGGCTTGGACCGTGACAATAAGTCAGTCAACGTTGCTGCAACCTATAATGCAGCTGGTGTAGAAATCATTCCTGCTCGTAGCTTTGCTTATGATTATCTAATCATTGCCGTCGGTAGCGTTAGTCACGATTTTGGTATTAAAGGCATCGCTGAAAACTGCTTGTTCTTGGATACAACTAAACAAGCGGAACATTTTCAATCACAATTAATTGAAGCTTATTTGCGTGCTCATACTCAAGGTAAACCTGTTGATAAGGGCCAATTAGATATCGCGATTGTTGGTGCTGGTGCGACTGGCGTAGAACTGAGTGCACAATTACACGAAGTATCACACTTATTGACTGCTTATGGCTTAGATGAAGTTAAACCTACGGATGTTAAAATCAGCATCATTGAAGCGGCTAATCGTGTATTACCTGGCCTACCTGAAAATTTATCAGCAGCGACTGAAAAAGAATTGTCCAAATTAGGTGTCAGTGTTTTAACTAATGAACGCGTGATTGAAGTCACTGCTACCGAAATTAAAACTGAAAGCGGCAAGATTATTCCGGCTGCGATTAAAGTTTGGGCTGCAGGTATCAAAGCACCAGACTTTCTTAAAGATATTGCCGGTCTAGAAACCAACTGGATGAATCAGTTGGTTGTCAAACAAACTTTACAGACCACGCTTGATGATGATATCTACGCTATTGGTGATTGCACTGCATGTAAATGGCTAGGTCATGATGAAAACGTCCCTCCTAGGGCACAAGCGGCACATCAAATGGCATCACATGTCTGTAAATCTATTGTGCGTCGTATGGCCAATAAAGAAATATCCGAATATACCTATCACGACTATGGCTCACTTGTTTCATTAGGTCGATACAGTACTGTTGGCAATATGATGGGTAATTTGAGTAAAGGCAGCCTTATGATTGAAGGCTTCATGGCTCGTTTAATGTATTTGTCTTTGTATAAAATGCATCAAATAGCCTTGTTCGGTATATTTCGTGTTGGCATGTTATCGCTTTCACATTTATTCCGTCGTAGTGTGCATCCTAAGATCAAGCTTCACTAGTATTCATAATAGCAATTTATTTCGAATTTAGTTCAATAAAAAAGGCCCTCAAGGGCCTTTTTTATTGTGCGAAATATAATGCTGCTTATGTTTACTTTAGTGACATACGTTCAGAAATACCTGCTTTCCCAATATGATGCTTAATGACTGCTGCTAAATGTAAAGTTATTAATGCAATAAAGGAGATGGCTAAGATCTCGTGAACTTCACTAAATGTATCTCGCATTGCATTGTCTGCTTCTGCAAGTCGTGGTACTACAATACCCCAGAATTTTGTATCGTAACTACTGTACATGGACTGTAAATATCCTGAAATCGGCATAGCGATCATGACAGCATATAATAGGCCCTGAACAATGCCAGCAGCCTTTTGCTGCCATTTACTTATCGTATCTGGTAGAGCAGGAGCTTTGTGAGTCAAACGCCAGATTACACGTATTATAATGAGCATTGCAGCTGTGAGTCCTAAGGACTTATGCAGTAAAAAATAAAATGCGCGTACGCTTTCTTCACCTGGTGGTAGTTCTGACTGTTTAGGCAGCTCAACCATATATAAACCGAGACCTATCATAGCTAAGATAATTAACGCGAGTAACCAGTGCAAACTAATTTGTACGCGGTCATATTTTGCTATAGTGCTGCTTGTCATCGTATTCTCCATAAAGTGTGGTCTAGTAAAACAAAAGGCCATAATAATGACTATTACGACCTTTGTTTTTAGGAATAATTCCTGCGGTAGATGTGAATAAGTTAAATATCTAAATTAGTCGCTTTCAGTGCGTATGTTTCAATAAACTCACGGCGCGGTTCAACATTGTCACCCATTAAGGTGTTAAATGTTTCATCCGCTGAAATCGCATCTTCAATTTTAACTTGCAGCAAACGACGTTTTGACTTATCCATAGTGGTTTCCCACAATTGATCCGGGTTCATTTCCCCGAGACCTTTATACCGTTGTACATTTTGACCGCGTCTTGCTTCTGCCATTAACCATGCGACTGCTTGTGCAAAGTTGCTAACAGGCTCACTACGTTCACCACGTTGAATACGGGCGCCAGCTGAAAATAAACCATTAATTTTATCAGCAAAACTTAGGATGCGTTTATACTCTGAGCTAGCAAAAAATTCGCCTGGAATATGATAATCAGTATTAATACCATGGCGGCTGAAACTGACGTTAATATCTAGGCTTGGTTGATTATCTTTCTTCAAGACAGATAATGTATAACTCGTACCCGTTGGTAAGTCACTACTCAAGCGTTGATCAATTTCACTCAACCAAGCTGTCATTGCAACTTCATCTGTTAATTCTGGAATAGCGGCTTGAAAAATTAATTGTTTTAAGAAAGCAGGGTAGTAATGATTACTTAAACGATTGATCACGGTTGTTACTATTTGATATTCCTCAACCAAAAGAGTCAAAGCACTAGTAGTAATCGCATCTGCATTCTCACTTGGATAAAGCTCAGCATTATTCAATGCTAACTCAGTGAGGTAACGCTCCATTTCAGCATCATCTTTCACATAGCGCTCTTGTTTACCCTTCTTGATTTTGTACAGAGGTGGTTGAGCGATATAAATATGACCACGTTCCACTAATTCAGGCATTTGTCGGTAAAAGAAAGTCAATAATAAGGTTCGGATATGCGAGCCATCGACATCGGCATCTGTCATGATAATAATGTGATGATAGCGTAGTTTGTCAGGATCATATTCATCCCTACCAATACCACAGCCTAGTGCTGTGATTAAGGTACCAACTTCTGCAGAACTAATCATCTTATCAAAGCGGGCGCGCTCTACGTTTAGAATTTTCCCCTTCAAAGGTAAAATAGCTTGGGTGCGACGATCACGACCTTGTTTTGCACTACCTCCCGCTGAATCACCCTCTACTAAAAACAGTTCTGATAACGCGGGATCGCGTTCCTGACAGTCAGCTAACTTACCAGGTAAGCCTGCAATATCCAAAGCACCTTTGCGGCGCGTTAGTTCGCGAGCTTTTCGTGCAGCATCTCGAGCGCGAGCGGCATCGACCATTTTATTGGCGATTAATTTTGCATCTGCTGGATTTTCAGCTAAGTAGTCGTGGAAAAACTCATTTACTAATGATTCCACTATCGTTCTTACTTCTGATGAAACTAACTTGTCTTTTGTTTGTGAGGAAAATTTTGGATCGGGCACTTTAACGGATAACACGGCTGTTAAACCTTCTCGAGCATCATCACCGCTAGGTGCTACTTTAGATTTTTTAGCTAATCCTTCCGACTCAATATATTGATTCAGGGTACGTGTTAACGCCGCTCTAAATCCTGCCAAATGCGTTCCTCCATCACGTTGTGGAATATTGTTGGTGAAACAGTATAAATTCTCTTGATAAGAATCATTCCATTGCATCGCCAACTCAACGACTACATCATCCTTTTCACCGGTAATGGTGATGATTTTGTCATGGACAGGTGTTTTGTTTTTATTTAGATGTTCAACAAATGCGCGAATACCACCTTCATAATAAAACACTTCACTACGTTCATCACGTTCATCTGTTAATACGATGCGTACACCTGAGTTCAGAAAGGCTAATTCACGAATGCGTTTGGCTAAGATTTTGTATTCAAACTCAATGACATTAGTGAACGTGTCAGTGCTCGGCCAGAACTGAATCTTGGTGCCCGTTGTTTCACAGTCTTCGTCTTCATGAAGAGGGCCATCCGGTACGCTATCGGTATAGCTTTGGCGGTAAACTTTTTTATTACGTCGGATTTCTAGTGTTAATTTTTTAGATAAGGCATTAACTACTGAAACACCAACACCGTGTAAGCCACCTGACACTTTGTAAGAATTATCATCAAACTTACCACCGGCATGAAGTACCGTCATAATAACTTCAGCTGCAGAGACACCTTCTTCTTCATGTATGTCTACTGGAATCCCACGACCATTATCTGAAACTGATACTGAATCATCGGGATGTATACGAACGTTAATTTCACTGCAATAATTTGCTAATGCTTCATCAATGGAGTTATCTAATACTTCGAACACCATGTGATGCAAGCCCGTACCATCGTCAGTGTCCCCAATATACATGCCGGGACGTTTACGTACTGCATCGAGACCTTTGAGGACTTTAATATTGGTAGAGTCATACGTTTTTTCTTCGGTTATCATATTTAATCCATTGGTTATACAGGATGTTTTTTTGCACTAAACGACCATTTTACTCTTTATCTCATTTTGTTGATAGCTAGTGCTTAGGTGCTACTATAATTCGTCCTTGTTTCACGTGAAACACAGTTGCTAATTCATCGGATTCTAAGCTACTTGCAAGTGTAGAATCTGTGCTTGTAATGAAAGATTGAACAGGTAACTTTGCCAGCTCAGTAAGAATTATTTGTTGATGTTGTTGGTCTAGTTCAGAACTAATATCATCTATCAATAAAATACTTCGGGTATGTTGTGCACTGTTTAGCGTGATTTCTGCTTGAGCCATGCTTAAAGCGAGTACAAACAATTTTTGTTGACCACGTGAAAATATTTCAGCAGGGTCGACGCCATTTATGTTGAATGACCAATCTGCGGCATGACTACCTGAGCGTGTATAGCCTAGTTTTTTGTCACGCTCTAAATTTGCAGTGAGCACATTAATTAATGAGTGTTCCTTTGACCAACCAGATTTAAACTGTAGAGTGAAATCTACTCCATGAAACTCGGGACATAGACGTGGGAAAACAATGCTGAATTTTTCGAGTATGGTATTTAATTGTTGTTTTCTTAAACGGGTTATCGTTTCGCCATAGTCTGCTAGATGTGTATCCCAAAGCTGTATTTCCTGATCTTTTTTATGTTGTCGTAATGCAGAATTACGTTGTTGTACAACTTTACGGTAGGATTGCCATTGATAATTGAAGCTCGGTTCCACGTGAAACAATCCCCAGTCTAGTAGTTGACGCCGATAGCGAGGGCCTTGTTCAAAGAACTGATGGCAGTTAGCAGGAATGAGTTGTAATGGTAGTTGGGTTGCTAGATCAGATAGTCGTTTTAAGGGCTGACTATTCATGCGAATTTGTAGCCCTTGATTAAGGTCAAATTGTAATCCAACAGGGGAATCATTGCTTGTCTTAGCAATAACTTGAAATTTCTGTTGGCCAAATTGCACCGCATTCTTTAAAAAACGTGTTCTAAATGATCGACCTAATGTAAGTAAGTGAATGGCTTCAAGTAGGGTCGTTTTTCCTGAACCATTGTTACCTACGATAAGGTTGATACCTGATGAAGGTTCAATAACTAATTCAGAGATGTTACGTAGATTTAAGATGGTGAGTTGGTTTAGCACCAGCAGATCCATAAGAGAGTAAAGTGACTTACTTTACTGGAAAAGTCAGTGCACATAAACCGTTATTGTCTAAGCGATGAGATGAGGTAGCAGTTTGGTTAAGACTTGTTTTTCTGACACCATATCGCCACTTAATACAAAGCCAAGTAATACATCATTATCATTAGTAAAAAGACCTTTGATGCCAAAGCCAGATGGTGCGGTTTCAAACTGCCAAGCTCCAGATTCGATGAGTGCAGGTGACGCGACAATAAGTGGGTAATCAGGCGTTTTAATAGCAACAGGCATTGCTGGATACTTAACGGCGGTAGTTTGCCCATTCAGGGTTTTTGCTAAGGCTTTAGCTGCAGCTAAAATGGGAGCAATAAACAGTAAACTATGTCCCGTCACTTCAGCGCAATCACCTAAGGCATAAATATTGGGCTGATTAGTTTGTAAAAACTCATCGGTGACGATACCGCGATTTACAGTGATGTCCATAGCCTTTGCAAGCGCAATATCTGGACGAAGACCAATGGCTGATATCACGACATCAGCTTGTAATACGTCACCACTAGATAATGTTAAATGGTAACCATTAGTGACGTGATTATTAACCGCAGTGACCATCGTTTGACAATGCCAATTCACGCCAGCGTTGCTAAGCGTTACTTTAAGTTCTGAGGCGATAGGTTCGGGCAATAGACCATCCATGGGAAATTTACTTGGACCGATTACTGAAACAGCTATGCCAGTATTAATTAAATCATTGGCAAATTCACAGCCTATTAAGCCAGGTCCAATGATCGCTACATGTTTTGCATTAATAAGTTTTTCACGAAATGAACTGTAATCATTTAGGTTATTAATCGACAGTACATCGTCAGCTGCATTGCCTTCCAGGGCATTACGAATTGGTGTGGCACCTAGAGCTAGGATTAGGTGTTTGTAATGGAGTGGCGGTGCATTAGTAATAGCCAGTGTTTGCTGTTTTGGATTAATATTAGTAACAATACTGTTAGTCATAATCGTAGCATTTAAAGTCTTTGCCATTGCTTCAGCTGTCGAAAGAGACAATTGATCCGCGCTCTTACCTTTACTTAATGCATTTGAGATCATTGGCTTGGGATAGCTACGGCCATCATCAGACGTAATAATAATTAATGGGCTATCAGGATCTAGTTTGCGAAACTCGCGGGCGAGAGTGTAACCAGCAAAACCCGAACCTATAATAATTATTGGATGCATGATGAAATTTGATCCTTGAATAAAATGAATGAGGGGAAAGGAAAAATTTCCTTTCCCCAAATTTTAGTGTTTTAAATTTGTACCATGTTGAAGTCTTCTTTACTCACACCACATTCTGGGCATTCCCAATCATCAGGAATATCATCCCAGCTAGTGCCTGCTGCAATACCTTCTTCAGGTAAACCTTTAGCTTCATCATAGATAAAACCACATACTGTACATTCCCACTGTCTCATTAACTTACTCTCCAGTTTTAAAATTATTTATGTGCATCTAAGGCATCTTGATAATGCTGAGCATGACGTTGCTCAACTTTTGCCAATGCCGCAAATCGATTTTCTGCCTTCTGTAATATTTTAACAAACATTGCTGCATGTTCCTTAGATTCTTCAATTTGATCATCGATTTCAGTCACAGCAGCAGCATTTCGTTCATCTAATGCCGTATTACGAAAGTTAGGATACATCTCAGTGTATTCGTAGGTCTCACCTTCAATCGCAAGCTGTAACATCTTTTCCACAGTCAGCGTGTTTTCAGGAAATAACAATTGTAAATGACTAAAAGCGTGTGCCGTTTCCTGTGCTGCTGTTTTTTCAAATACGGCGGCAATATCATCGGCACCTAGGATGCGACATTGTTTAGCAAAATAAAGATATTTTCGATTGGCCATCGCTTCCCCAGCAAAAGCAGCTTCTAAGTTGCGCATGGTTTGTGATGATGCATTACCAATTTTAATTGCCATTGTCTTGTCCTTAATTAAGTTTAAGTATATTTATTCAAGTTGGTAAGAATAGTACGATTTATGATAACTTAGGTACAACAAGTTATTACATTGTTTATAAGTGGAATTTACGATAATGAATTTACCAACACTTCGCCAACTACAGTATTTAACCGCCGTAGTAGACCTTAAGCATTTTGGCCGAGCAGCCGAGCACTGCTTTGTGACTCAGTCAACATTGAGTGCAGGAATTCAAGACCTTGAAAATGTGTTGGGTATTCCACTATTAGAGCGCACCAATCGTAAAGTAATGCCAACAGCGCTAGGGATAGAAATAGCTGCCCGTTCCCAGCATATCTTGTCATTGTCTGCTGATTTAGTTGATTTAGCACGATCAGAAAGTGATCCATTGCGAGGCAGAATACGGATAGGTGTGATTCCCAGTATTAGTCCTTTTTTGTTGCCAAAAGCATTACCTTCGATCCGCAAACAATTACCTTTACTTGAATTAGTGTTAATTGAAGAGCAATCAGAACGATTATTAACAAAGCTACGAACAGGTGAAATCGACTTGGCAATTTTAGCTTTTCCGTTCGATATCGGTGACTTAAATTACCAAGTTTTTGCCGAGGAGCAATTCTGGGTGGCGTTGCCGAAAGACCATCCCTTAGCATTAAACGATACGGTAAATGTCACTGAATTAGCCAGAGCAGACTTGTTATTATTAGCCGAAGGACATTGCTTGCGTGAACACGCACTGACGGCTTGTAAGTTACCGTCTACAATGAATAGAGCGACCTTAGAAGGAACTAGTTTATATACCTTAATAGAGATGGTGGCAGGTGGTTTAGGAATTACGCTCATTCCAGAGATGGCAATTAACACCGATATGGTACGTCATGCTGACATTTGTTTGCGGCCACTTTCCACAAAAGATAAGACACCGATGCGAGAAATAGGACTGGTTTGGCGACCTAGTTATCAACGATTAAATACGTTAAATTTACTGGCAAAAAGTTTTACTGAGGCGCTTACTACATAGATAAACTGACACGGAAAACATTACAGCAATTTTGATAGGTGCAGGCGCGTGAAAAATGTGGTAAAAACAGTAGTGAGCATCAACAAACGATAGAATTTTACTCGATAATATACGCAATTATGCATTTACTTTTTCTTGAGGATTCAACTTTGAAACTCACAACAAAGGAACTTACCAAATGAAAGCTTCAGACCTATTTGTGAAAGCATTAGAAAATGAGGGCGTCGAATATATTTTTGGTATTCCTGGTGAGGAGAACCTTGATTTTCTTAACTCACTGCAACATTCCCCGATCAAACTCATTCTCACGCGTCATGAACAGGGTGCTGGTTTTATGGCCGCAACCTATGGACGATTAACGGGTAAACCTGGCGTTTGTTTATCAACACTGGGTCCAGGTGCTACTAATCTCGTTACACCAGCAGCTTACGCACAGTTAGGGGGGATGCCGATGCTGATGATTACCGGACAGAAACCCATTAAGACAAGCAAACAGGGGCAGTTTCAGATTATTGATGTTGTCAGTATGATGCATCCCATCACTAAGTATACGAAACAAGTTGTGCATGGTAATAATATTTCAGGAATTGTTCGTGAAGCATTTCGCATTGCCATGGACGAACGTCCAGGCGCTGTACATATAGAATTGCCGGAAGACATTGCTGCAGAAGAAGTACATGACCATCTATTTAATGTGGCCAATATTCGGCGTCCTGATGCCGATAATCAAGCAATTAAAGACGCAGTACAATTAATACAGAATGCCAAAATGCCGTTGTTATTAATTGGGGCTGGAGCCAATAGGAAGCGCGCTAGCAAAGCGCTCACAAAGCTTACTGATAAGACGGGTATTCCTTTCTTCAATACTCAAATGGGTAAAGGTGTTATCGATGAGCGGCATCATAATTATTTAGGTACGGCAGCATTATCTGATAATGATTTTCTGCACTGTGCGATTGATAGAGCAGATTTGATTATCAATGTTGGTCATGACCTTATTGAGAAACCGCCATTTTTTATGAAAGATGGTGGCCCCAAAGTTATTCATGTTAATTTTTCTCCTGCACAAATCGATCAGGTTTATTTCCCACAACTCGATGTGGTTGGCGATATTGCCACGACCGTTAATCGACTTCGAGATGCATTGAAGCCAGAGCCTCATTGGGACTTTTCTTACTTTTATCGAGTGAAAGATGAAGTAAGAAACCGCTTAGCTAAATATAGTGAAGATGAGCGGTTTCCTGTTTTACCCCAGAGTGCGGTCAAAATTATTCGTGAAGAATTACCTGACGATGGCATCGTCACTTTAGATAATGGTATTTACAAAGTATGGTTTGCTCGTAATTATCTATGTTATGAAAATAATTCACTATTGTTAGACAATGCCTTGGCAACAATGGGCGCGGGCTTACCTTCAGCAATACTAGCGAAACTTATTAACCCTGATCTAAAAGTTATTAGTGTATGTGGTGATGGCGGCTTTATGATGAATTCGCAAGAGATGGAAACAGCGGTTCGCTTGAATCTAGATCTCGTGGTGGTCATTTTGAATGATAATGCCTACGGAATGATTAAATGGAAGCAGCAGGGTATGGGCTTTGACGATTTTGGACTAGATTATACTAATCCTGACTTTGTTAAATACGCGGAGAGTTATGGTGCCACAGGACATCGTCCGGCCAGTCATCAAGAATTCACCACCATACTGAAACAAGCGCTTGATACTAAAGGCGTACATTTAATCGATTTGGCCGTGGACTATTCATTAAATCATGTGATATTGAATCAAAGTCTTAAAGAAAAAATCTGCATTTTATAAAGGCAATAATATGAATACCGTTCAACATTTTCCGTTGATGATCGCAGGACTGTCTAAAACAAGCTCAGAGTCGGTTGATGTTACATCGCCCTTTGATGGGACATTGTTAGGGACGGTTGCTAAGGCTGACGCCCGTGATATTGATTTTGCTCTGGGCACTGCAAGTCGTTTATTTGCTGACCGTAGTACTTGGTTACCAAAGCTACAGCGTATTGAGATTCTTGAGCGTGCTATTGTGCTGATGGAACAAGGGTCCGAATCTTTAGCGCTTGGTTCGACTCATGAAGGCGGTAAGCCGCTAATGGACTCTCATGTCGAAATGGTTCGTTGTATTGATAGTATTCGTCTTTGTGTCGATACCTTACGCCATGATGTGAGCAAGCCAGTACCGATGGGCGCGAATGCCGCCTCACAACATCGACTGACCATCATGAATAAAGAACCTATCGGTGTCGTTGTTGCCGTCAGCGCTTTTAATCATCCATTGAACTTGATTGCTCATCAGGTGGGTCCTGCGATTGCTGCGGGTTGTCCTGTTATTGTAAAACCCGCTGAAAATACACCTTTGTCATGTTATCGTTTAGTTGAAATCTTTCATCAAGCAGGCTTGCCAGCTGAGTGGTGTCAGGTTGTTATGCCTGAAAATCATCAGGTTGCTGAAAAACTGGTTACCGATCCAAGGGTTGCCTTTTTCAGTTTCATTGGTAGTGCCAAAGTGGGTTGGTATTTACGATCTAAATTAGCAGCAGGCACCCGTTGTGCATTAGAGCATGGCGGCGTTGCACCGGTTATTGTGGCTGAAGATGCTGATGTTGCAGCTGCCATACCTGGACTAGCTAAAGGTGGTTTCTATCATGCAGGGCAAGTCTGCGTATCCGTTCAGCGACTTTATGTTCACCAATCGATTGCTCGTGATGTTGCCTCCCGTTTAGTCGATGCTGCAAAAAAGCTGGTGGTCGGCGATCCATCGTCAGATAAGACTGAAGTAGGTCCTTTAATTAGAAGCAGTGAAGTGGAACGAGTTGACACTTGGGTGAAAGAAGCGGTAAGCGATGGCGCTGAGTTATTGTGTGGTGGGCACTCACTTGCAAATAACTGTTATTCCCCAACGGTGCTTTATAATCCAAGTAATGACAGTAAAATTTCTCAGGCAGAAATTTTTGGCCCTGTAGTCTGCATCTATCCATTTAATGATTTAGATCAGGCCATTGCTGCTGCCAATTCGCTTGATGTGGCATTTCAAGCCTCGGTCTATAGCCAGAATATTAATACCTCAATGTATGTTGCCAACCAACTAGATGCTTCTGCCGTGATGATAAATGAACATACCGCATTTCGTGTTGACTGGATGCCTTTTGCTGGCTTGAAACACTCAGGTCTTGGCACTGGCGGTATTCCGTACACGATGGAAGATATGCAAGTCGATAAGATGATCGTTATTACTTCTAAAGGTATTAGTTAGTCGGAGTGAAAATCGCATCATTGTGAGTTATCAAGTTTCAACAACATGGCAACAATTGCTGGCAGATAATAAGCTGATCGACTCGGCCCTGCAGGTGTTGGCAGGAAGTGATTATGTCGTTCAGTGGGGAGAGCGTCATCCTGAACGTGCGGCAGAGCTTATTGCCTCGCGCGATTTACTTTGCGTTTATGATGCCGAACATTATTCCTCAAATTTAATGAAACTACTGGTAGATGTAGCTGATGAGACCGCGCTGCAACAGCAATTACGTTATTATCGTCAACGTGAAATGGTGCGAATTATTTGGCGAGATTTGGCGGGCTGGGCTGATTTAGCTGAAACAGTACGCGAGCTGTCTTCATTGGCCGATGCCTGTATTCAACAATCTGCAAGGATCTTACATCAGTGGCTCGCGGCAGATTTTGGTGAGCCATACAACGCCCAAGGAGAAGCTCAACAATTGGTTGTGTTGGCCATGGGAAAATTGGGCGCAGGTGAGCTAAATTTATCATCCGATGTCGATTTGATATTTACTTATCCAGATGATGGTGAAACGCAAGGCGGCCCTCGAGAATTAAGTAATGAAGAGTTTTTCACCCGTTTGGGTCGTAAGCTTGTTCAATCGTTAGATAATCTTACCGTGGATGGTTTCGTTTTTCGCGTTGATATGCGATTACGACCCTTTGGTGAAAGTGGTGCGCTGGCGGCGAGCTTTGGAGCCTTAGAGGATTATTACCAAACACAGGGTCGTGAGTGGGAACGTTACGCAATGATTAAAGTGCGTCCTATTACCGGTTCGGAAGCGGCAAAGAAAGAATTGATGGACTTGCTTCGCCCCTTTGTTTACCGCCGTTATTTAGATTATGGCGTCTTTGATTCATTGCGTGAAATGAAGGGAATGATCGCTGAACAGCTACAGCGTAAAGGCATGGAAGACAATATTAAACTCGGTGCTGGCGGTATTCGTGAAATCGAATTTATAGGTCAAGTGTTTCAGCTGATTTATGGCGGTCGCGACAAGCCGCTACAGCAACGCCCTATTTTGACCATTTTAGATTTGTTGGCAGAACGAAGTTGCTTAACGGCTTATGTGGTCAAAGACTTAAAGACCGCCTATGACTTTCTACGACGTACGGAGCATCGCATTCAAGCATGGGCAGATAAACAAACACATTTATTACCTAAAGATGAAGCTGGACGAGCCCGCATCGCAAGTTTAATGGGCTTTACGGATTGGAATGGTTTTGTTGTTGAATTAGTTCGTCATCGCCAACTAGTTCAAAGCCACTTTGAGCAGTTATTGACGTCACCTCAAGCTGAAGAAGCGCCAGCGCAGAGTATTTCTTTATTTAACAGTAGTGATGATGATATTTTAAAATATCTACAGCAATTGGGTTTTGCTGATCCTGATGCCTGTTTAATGGCGTTAACGGACTTATTAAATAACCATGTATGTCGTAATTTAGGTCATACCGGACTTGTTCGATTACAAAAGCTTTTGCCACTATTGATTCAGGCGGCGGCTAATGTGGCGAATGCTAATGAGTGTGTATCACGCTTGATGCCGCTAATTGAATCAATCATGCGTCGTTCGGCTTATATGGCTTTATTGGTTGAAAATCCATTGGCTTTATCGCAACTGATAAAATTGTGTGCGGCAAGTCCATGGATCAGTAGTCAATTAACACGTTTTCCGGTGCTGTTAGATGAGCTACTCGATCCACGAAGTTTGTATGCCGTGCCTGACCGACAGCAACAAGCAGCCTTGTTAACGCAGGCATTAAGTACTGCTAATAGCGATGACTTAGAACTGCAAATGAATTTGTTACGAGAATTTAGACAGGCGGCAAGCTTGCATGTAGCCGCAGCTGACGTAACCGATTTATTGCCGTTGATGCGAGTCGGCGATCAATTGAGTGAACTTGCTGAAATTCAACTGGAACAGGTCTTTAAGTTGTCATGGGCACACTTGGTCGCAAAACATGGTCGGCCGCCCTGTACGCAGAGCGATGATATCAACCAATCTGGTTTTACAATGCTGGCGTATGGCAAGTTGGGTGGTATGGAGTTGGGTTATGGCTCCGATCTAGATTTGGTATTTATTTATGACGATACGCGAAATCGAGGTGATACCGATGGAGCGAAACCCATTGATGCCTTAATGTTCTATATTCGTTTGGCGCAACGGATGATTAATTTACTTAATACCGTGACATCTAGCGGTATTTTATACGAAATAGACATGCGATTGCGACCAAATGGTGATTCTGGATTACTGGTGACAAGCGTGTCAGGATTTGCAGAATATCAAGCCAGTAATGCATGGACATGGGAACATCAGGCATTAGTTCGTGCGCGATGTGCCGCTGGAGACACGCTTTTGACACAACAAGTAACGACTATTCGTCAACAAGTATTGGAAAAACAGCGTGATCAACAAGTATTGGCAGTGGAAGTCAGTGATATGCGTGCTAAAATGCGCGGTCAATTAGATAAGAGTACGGAACAGTGTTTTGATCTTAAACAAGGTGTCGGTGGTATCACTGATATTGAGTTTATGGTGCAATATGCCGTTCTAGCGTGGTCTACTACTCTACCCGAATTATTGATTTATACCGATAATATCCGGATTTTAGATGCATTAGTGGCCACGGGTAAATTAAGCGAAGAAGATGGAACGTTGTTGGCAAATGCGTATCGTCACTATCGCAAACTGGCAAATCACTGTGTTTTGCAGGAGATGCCGACAGTTGTGACCATTGCTGAGGTGGCTGAATATCAACCTCAAGTGAAGGCGCTTTGGGCGCAGTGGTTAGCAGAAACTTAATATAATATGTTTAACGAAAGATAAAGTAGGGTAATTATGGCTATACCAACAACAATGGCTGATCGTGATGGTGTTATCTGGGTAGATGGCGAAATGGTACCGTGGCGAGAAGCAAAAGTTCATGTGTTAACGCACACCCTGCATTATGGTATGGGTGTATTTGAAGGTGTTCGCGCCTATAACACCTCGCAAGGCCCCGCTATTTTTCGCCTGCAAGAACATACTGATCGCTTGTTCCGCTCAGCTAAAATTTTGGGTATGAGCATGCCGTTTAGTAAAGAAGAAATAAACGAAGCGCAGCGAGCCGTCATTCGTGAAAACAATCTTAAATCAGCTTATCTACGCCCAATGTGTTTTTATGGCAGTGAAGGCATGGGAATTCGTGCTGATAACTTGAAAACACATGTGATGGTTGCTGCATGGGAATGGGGTTCGTATTTGGGTGCTGAGAATATGGAAAAAGGTATTCGAATCAAAACGTCTTCATTTACACGCCATCATGTCAATATTGCAATGTGTAAAGCCAAAGCAAATGGCAACTATATGAATTCTATGCTGGCCTTACAAGAAGCTGTTCAGTGTGGTTATGATGAAGCATTATTGCTTGATGCGACGGGATTTGTGGCAGAAGGCAGTGGCGAAAACTTTTTTATGGTACGGGATGGCGTGTTGTATACGCCTAGTATTACGGCCGCTTTAGAAGGTATCACCCGCGCTACTATTATGACTTTAGCTGAAGATATTGGTTTGAAAGTAGTAGAAAAACAAATCACTCGCGATGAAGTATATATTGCTGATGAAGCCTTTTTCACTGGTACAGCAGCGGAAGTTACGCCTATCCGTGAATTAGATAATCGCACTATCGGCAACGGTGGCCGCGGTCCGATTACGGAACAATTGCAAAGCATGTACTTCGATCAAGTATATGGTCGTAGTGATGTGTATAAAAATTGGAATACGCTGGTAAAGTAGTTAAGTAAGTTGAAGATGTTATTCAATTTACGATGGTTAAAAATTTAGAGGTAAAGATTAATGGCAGGTCATAGTAAGTGGGCAAATATCCAGCATCGTAAAGGTGCACAAGATGCAAAACGTGGCAAATTGTTCACTAAGTTTATCCGTGAAATTAGTGTTGCAGCCAAAGAAAGCGGGAGTGATCCTGTCAATAATCCTCGTTTACGTACTGCAATTGATAAAGCACTAAGCGGTAATATGACGCGTGATGTTATTGAACGTGCGACTAAACGTGGTGCAGGCGAACTTGAAGGTGTGACTTACGAAGAAATTCGTTACGAAGGTTATGGCCCAAGTGGTATTGCCATTATGCTAGATTGTTTGACGGACAATAGAAATCGCACCGTGGCTGAGGTACGTAATGTCTTTAGTAAACGAGGCGGTAATATGGGTACAGATGGCTCAGTTGCTTACTTGTTTAACAAAAAGGGCATTATTAGTTTGCCCGTTGGTACCGATGAAGATGCCGTGATGGAAGTCGCTTTAGAAGCGGGTGCAGAAGATATTGTAACTAATGCTGATAGTTCGGTAGATGTGTTTACCAGCCCCGATGACTTTGATGCAGTAAAAGAAGCCTTAATTTCTGGAGAGTTCGCGTCTGAATCAGCTGAAGTGACAATGCACCCAGAACTCACTACTAGTTTAGACGTTGATGATGCCCGTAAGGCGATGGCGATGATTGAAGCATTTGAAGATCTTGATGATGTGCAGAATGTTTATTCTAATGCTGACTTCTCTGATGAGGTAATGGCACAGTTGGATGAAGATTAAATATATTTATTTATTATGTCGCGAATTTTAGGCATTGATCCAGGCTCTCGAAAGACGGGCTTTGGTATCATTGAGCTAGATGGCCGAAAAATAAAACATGTAATTAATGGTCGCTTGATGGTCGGAGATGGTGATTTCCCCGGCCGTTTAAAACAAATATTTGAAGGTTTAACGGATATTATTTTGCGATATCAACCGGATATGATGGCGATAGAAAAAGTATTTTTACATAAAAATGCAGATTCGGCTTTAAAACTCGGTCAGGCTCGTGGTGCTGCAATTTGTGCGGGCGTGAGCCAAAACCTCAGTGTTCATGAGTACACGGCAACTCAAATTAAAAAAGCCGTTGTAGGTAACGGTCACGCTCAAAAGGAGCAAGTTCAATATATGATGTCGCTCATTTTAACGTTGCCGGAAGTTCCCGTAGAAGATGCCGCAGATGCATTAGCGTGTGCGATAACGCATGCCAACTTTGCAGCCGTTGGCGGCAGCCAAGCAAGTAAGTTGCCAGAAGGCATGCGTACTTCTCGCCGTGGAGGTCGTTACAGCCGATGATTGGTCGTTTACGTGGCATTATTTTAGAAAAACAAGCACCTGATTTGGTATTAGATGTGCAGGGTGTTGGTTATGAAATTGCTGCACCGATGTCAACATTTTGCAGCTTACCGGCTATTAATGAAGAGGTGTCATTATTTACCCATTTAGTCGTTCGCGAAGATGCCCAATTATTATACGGTTTTGCAACTACGCGTGAGCGATTGTTATTTCGTAGTTTACTTAAAGTCAACGGCGTGGGAGCAAAGTTAGCACTTACTATTTTATCCGGAAGCGATGTGGATGATTTCTCTCGCAGCGTACAAGAAGGTGATGCGGATAGCCTGACGCGCTTGCCCGGTGTAGGTAAAAAAACGGCAGAACGTTTAATTATTGAAATGCGTGATCGCCTCAAAGGTATCAGCGGAGCGATGGGTTTAAAGCCAGTAGTCTCAGCGGCCGCCAGTTTAGCTGGTGCGAAAGATGAGGCGATAGAAGCGTTGATCTCTCTTGGTTATAAACCGGTTGAAGCCGATAAGATGATTCGTGTTCTAGCCAGTGATGGTTTGACAACAGAAGAGCTTATTCGCATGGCCTTACAGAGAAAATAAGTCATGGAAGATGAGCGCTTTGTAGATGCGACGGCCAAAATGAATGAAGAATATCAAGATAGCGCTATTCGTCCGGCGGCTTTAAAAGATTATATTGGCCAGCCAGCGGTGCGCGAACAAATGGACCTGTTTATTACCGCTGCTAGAAATCGCAAAGAAGCCTTGGACCATACCTTAATCTTTGGTCCTCCAGGATTAGGGAAAACGACGTTGGCACATATTATTGCCAATGAAATGGGGGTTAATCTTAGACAGACTTCTGGGCCGGTATTAGAGCGACCTGGTGATTTAGCTGCGCTACTCACCAATTTAGAACCTAACGATGTATTGTTTGTTGATGAGATTCATCGTTTAAGCCCGATAGTTGAAGAAGTACTGTATCCCGCAATGGAAGATTATCAGTTAGATATCATGATTGGCGAAGGACCGGCTGCTCGTTCAATTAAATTAGAGTTAGCGCCATTTACGCTGGTGGGTGCAACGACGAGAGCTGGCTCATTAACATCGCCATTACGGGACCGTTTTGGTATTGTGCAACGATTAGAATTTTATTCTAGTATGGATTTAAGTACCATCGTTCAACGTAGCGCACGTATTTTTGGCGTCAAGCTCGATATCAGTGGTGCAAATGAAATTGCACGACGTTCACGCGGTACACCGCGGATCGCTAATCGTTTGCTACGTAGAGTGCGTGACTATGCTGAAGTAAAATTTAATGGTGATATTACCGCCGAAGTTGCCAGACAAGCACTTAACCTACTTGACGTCGATGATAATGGCTTTGACATGCTAGATCGTAAATTATTGCGGGCGATTATTGAAAAATTTGATGGCGGTCCAGTTGGGGTAGATAATCTTGCCGCCGCAATTGGCGAAGAGCGGGGCACTATTGAGGACGTTTTAGAACCATTTTTAATTCAAGAAGGTTTTATTATGCGCACGCCACGAGGACGTGTGGCGACTAAGCGAGCATGGCTACATTTGGGTTTAACGCCAACGGGTGAATAAGAATGAATGACTTTGAATGGCCAATTCGAATTTATTATGAAGATACTGATAGCGGAGGTGTTGTTTATCATTCAAACTATCTCAACTTCATGGAACGTGCCCGGACCGAATGGCTAAGATCTTTAGGCTTTGAGCAAAATGAATTAATCACACACCATCAGTGTTTGTTTGCTGTGCATTCTCTGCAATTAAACTTTCGACGCCCAGCGCGCCTTAATGATGCTTTGTTGATTCGTTCACAGTTAATTCGGGCTGCCGGTGCTAGTATGACGTTTGAACAAAAAATTTTTCGTAATGATGAACTGTTGTGCGATGCGATAGTCAAAATTGCCTGTTTAGATTCCAATCGGTTTCGACCTATGTCGATTCCCCACTTTATTTTGATGGAGATACAAGGTGAACGCTGATCTTTCTTTAGTGACCCTTATTGCAGAAGCCAGCTTGCTGGTTAAGTTAGTGATGCTGATATTATTGTTAGTCTCCGTATATTCGTGGACGATTATTTTTAAAAAGCGCAGTGAGTTAAGAGAAGCAACTCGCGAGGCTGATTTATTTGAAGACAAATTCTGGTCAGGCAATGAATTGAATCGCTTATATGAAGATATTTCATCACGACCTCATGTTAGCCGAGGCATGGAAGGGATATTTGAAGTAGGCTTTAAAGAGTTTGTGCGGCTTAAAAAAGCAGAGCCAGCCTCATCGGCAGTACTCGATGGTGCGCAACGAGTAATGCGGATATCACTTGCACGTGAAATTGATCGTCTAGAAGAGTCATTACCTTTTCTGGCAACAGCCGGTTCAACAAGTCCTTACATTGGCTTATTTGGTACCGTGTGGGGAATCATGAATTCATTCCGTGCCCTTGGCGAAGTTCAGCAAGCTACATTAGGTATGGTTGCGCCAGGTATTTCTGAAGCACTCATAGCTACGGCAATGGGTTTGTTTGCAGCCATTCCTGCGGTAGTTGCTTATAATCGCTATACGTATAAGGTTGAACGATTGATTAACCGTTACGATAATTTCTTAGAAGAATTTTCTTCTATCTTGCACCGCCAACATAGTTAATCACGAGTTAGACTCATGGCCGCTTATATTAAAAGACAACGTCGTAAACCAATGGCTGAAATCAATGTAGTTCCTTATATCGATGTTATGTTGGTATTGCTGATTATATTTATGATTACGGCACCGATGCTCACCCAAGGTGTACAGGTTGATTTGCCTGAAGCAGCCGCAAATGCCGTAGAACCTCCGGGAGATAATAGCGAACCTTTAGTTGTTTCTGTTGATGCGGACGGTTATTTTTATGTAGCAATTGGTGACAAACAAGATGAACCCATTGATGCGCAGGAATTACAGGTCAAAGTAGCCGCAGTGTTACGGCGTAGCCCAAATACACCGGTGATGGTAAAAGGTGATAATGCCGCTAATTATGGGCAAGTTGTGACGGTAATGGCCTTATTGCAACTAGCAGGAGCACCTAGTGTAGGATTAATTACCAAACAACCCGAAACGACAGCAACACACTAATTACTAATGAAAAATACATCCGTAGAAAATATTACCGCTGGCAGTTTTTCATTATTACTGCATATCGCATTACTAGGGTTATTTGTGATAGGTATGGATTCCCAATCAATCCCGATGTCTATTGCTCAAACAGAGCAGGTTGAGATTGTGCAAGCAACGATGATGGATGAAACCAATATTTTACAAGAAATGGTACGCCAGCAAGAAGTTGAAGATAAAAAACGCAATGATGAACAAGCAAGACAAGATCTTGTTCAGCAGCGTCTTGAAGACACACAAAAAGAATTAGCGCGTAAAGAGTTAGAATATCGAGATCAGCAAGAGCGTGCCAAAATTGAACAGCAACAACGTGAAACTAAGGCCAAACAAGAACAAGAAAAAATTGCAAAATTAGAGCAAGATCGAAAACAGGAAGAAATTAAACAACAGCAGGCAGTCGCTGAGCGTAAAATTGCTGAAGAAAAACGAACAAAAGCTGATCAAGAACGCAAAGTCGCTGAACAAAAGCAAAAACAAGCTGAGCAGGATCGTAAGCATGAAGAAGAGCTAAAATCTAAAGCTGAACAAGAACGTAAAGCCGCAGAAAAGAAAAAACAAGAAGCTGAGAAGGAACGCAAAGCGGAAGAAGCTCGTAAACTTGAGGCTGAGAAAGAACGTAAAGCAGAAGAAAGCCGTAAGTTAAAAGCTGAGGTTGATCGCAAAAAAGCCGAAGAGTTAAAGCTTAAAGCCGAAGAGGCGCGTAAGGCAGAAGAAGCACGCAAAGTTGAAGCTGAGCGTAAAGCACAAATTGCCGAGGCGGATAGATTACTGCAAGATAGCTTAGCATCTGAGCAACAAGAGCAAGAATCAAAGCGAATTGCAGGTGTAGTTGATCAATATTCTTTAATGATTAAACAACGCATTAAACGTAATTGGCTACGACCTGGTATCGCAGAGAGTGGGTTACAAAGTACTTTGCGAGTAACCTTGTTGCCGAGCGGTGATGTAAAACAAGTAGTCGTGGTAAAAAGCAGTGGTAATGCAATTTTTGATCGCTCGGCAGAGTCGGCTGTCTATAGAGCAGCGCCATGGCCACAACCTACAGATCCAAAAGCTGCGGCCGCTTTACGCGATTTTCAATTTATTTTTAAACCTGAGTAAGAGGGTGACGTAATGACCAAATTATGGTTAATTGCACTAGGATTATTAGTTTCAGTGCTATCTTGGCAAGCACGTGCCGAATTAGTAATTGAAATAACCGGTGGTTCAGAAGCCGCATTACCTATCGCATTGGTGCCATTTGGCAGCGAAGGTATTACCGCACCAATAGATATGTCAGAAGTTATTCGCAATGATTTAGCGGGTAGTGGTCGGTTTGCCCCACTGCCAAAACAAGATCTTATCTCGCAGCCACATGAACAAGCAGAAGTTAACTTTTCTGATTGGCGCCTATTAAGATCGGAAGGCTTAGTTATCGGGAAGGTGAGCAGCGTTGACGGTCAAACCTATGACGTACAGTTCCAATTATTCGATGTATATAAAGGGCAACAGCTGGTAGGTAAGCGTTATCAAGTACCTACATCTGGTTTACGTCGCTTGTCTCATCAGATCGCTGATCAGATATATCACGCATTAACCGGTGAAATTGGTGTGTTTGCTACTCGTTTAGCTTTTGTAACGGTTATTAACAATGCAGATGGTAGTAAACGTTTTGCCTTACAAGTATCAGATGCTGATGGTGCTAATCCACGGACGGTCTTGCAGTCTAAAGAGCCAATCATGTCACCAAATTGGTCGCCAGATGGTGAGCGGTTAAGTTATGTGTCATTTGAAAATGGTAAGACAGAAGTCTTCGTGCAAGAAATGACCAGTGGTCGTCGAGATTCAGTCGCCTCATTTAAAGGTATAAATAGTGCACCATCGTGGTCTCCAGATGGTAAAAAATTAGCATTAACCTTATCGAAAGGCGGAAATCCAGAGATATATGTATTGGATCTAGCGTCTGGTAACTTATCGCGAGTTACGCATAATTCACAATCTATTGATACTGAGGCGGTATGGTTACCAAATAGTAAAAACCTGTTGTTTACGTCAGATCGTGGTGGTCGACCACAGATTTATAAAGTATCGGTAGATGGTGGTTCGGCAACAAGGATTACATTTGAAGGAAACTATAACTCATCACCAGATGTATCGTCAGATGGCCGTTTTGTGGCAATGGTACACGGCATAAAGGGTAAGTATTATATTGCAGTACAAGATTTAGCCTCAGGGGCTGTTCAAGTCTTGACTGAAACGGGGCGTGATGAATCACCGAGCTTTGCGCCTAATAGTCGTATGATCCTGTACGCTACGGAACGAAATGGTAAAGGGGTATTAGCCGCAGTGTCGGTTGATGGTCGTATTCAACAACGTTTAGGAGAGGCCGGGATTGACGTACGCGAACCCGCATGGTCACCAATAAGAAAATAACGAAATAACGAAATAACGAAATAACGAAATAACGAAATAACGAAATATCAAGCTCAAGGAGCATATTAAATGAAAGTAATTAAATTATTAACGGTATCAATGATACTAGTAGCAGTGGCTGGTTGTAGCAGTTTAGGTTCGGCAAAAAAAGACACAGATGCTATGCAAGGTGATGTGTCGATTGAAGATCGGAATGCTGACTCTTCAGGTCTTGAAGGTGGTAAGGCTTATGGATCAGATGTTAATGGTGATGAAAGACAAGTTACTGTTGGCGAAGACGGCTACCAAGATGGTCAGTTTAATGATCCTGCTAACCCATTATCGCATCGTATTGTGTACTTCGATTATGATAGCAGCTCAGTCAGACCACAAGATCTACCAATATTAGAAGCGCATGCAGCCTATTTGAGTGCTCATCCAAACGTAAACATTCGTGTCGAAGGTCATACTGATGATCGTGGCTCTCGTGAATATAACTTAGCATTAGGTGAACGCCGTGCTTTGGCAATTCGTCAAATATTAATGTTACAAGGTGCGAGTATTAACCAGTTCCAAGTAACGAGCTATGGTGAAGAACGCTTAGCAGCAGAAGGCTATGACGAATCTGTTTGGTCGAAAAATCGTCGTGTTGAATTGACTTACTTAGGACGCTAAAAAATGAAAATGTTGACTAAAAAAGCCGTAGTGATTGCCATGATGTTATCACCGATAATGTCGACCGTCGTTGTGGCTGATGAAGCAGCATTATCACAGCGTATTGATCGTTTGGAACGGATTATCCAAGGACAGGGCCTAGTCTCACTACTAGGCCGTGTTGATCAGCAACAAAATGCAATTAAGAAATTACATGGCGAGAATGAGTCATTACGTCATGAATTGGAATCAATGAAAAAGCAACAACGTGAGCTTTATCTCGATATTGATCAGCGATTACAAACTCAGGTTAGAACTAAACAAGCATCTGCCGTTTTGCCGCAAAATGATCAAGTAGAATCACCTGAATCATCAGTAAACGATACTGGATTAGAATCGATAGAGCAGGCAATAAATACGCAACAATCAGGCGGTGCACCTGTTGCTGTAGAAAATGGCGAGGCAGCGTATCAATCGGCCTTGCAGATCTTACGTAGTGGCCAGTATGAACAGGCTGTTACAGCATTAGCTGCTTTTCCTGCACAGTATCCGCAAAGTAGTTATTTACCGAATGCCTATTATTGGCAAGGCGAAGCAAACTATGTGCTTCGTCATTTTGAAGCGGCGATAATGGCGTTTCAAACTGTTATGGATAAATATCCAGCGAGTACTAAAGTGGCTGATTCAATGTTGAAACAAGGTTTCAGTCAATATGAGTTGGGTAATGTTGATGGTGCTAAACTAATGTTAAATAATGTGATGCAACAATATCCAAATACTTCTGCAGCTAAATTAGCAAAAGTAAGATTAGATCGCATTAAAGAAGAAACACGATAAGCCATAAAGGCAGAAGAGGTCACAATGGCGCAGTGTCGAATTACAGAAATTTTTTATTCTTTACAAGGTGAGACACGTACCGTTGGTTTACCAACGGTATTTGTCCGTCTCACAGGATGTCCCTTACGGTGTGATTACTGTGACACTGCATATGCTTTCACCGGCGGTGAAAAAATGGAGATTGCAGAGATTGTAACTGCGGTTTGTGCATACAACCCTCGTTATGTCACCGTTACAGGTGGCGAACCCCTCGCCCAACAAAGCTGTTTCGAATTATTGACTGCTTTATGCAACCTTAATGTCGAAGTATCTTTAGAGACTAGTGGTGCAATCGATATAACCGCCGTTGATCCACGCGTGGTATGTGTCATGGATCTCAAAACACCTGCTTCAGGTGAAGAAACCAAAAATAAATATAGCAATATTGATAAGTTGAAAGTTCACGATCAGGTCAAATTTGTGATTTGTGACCGTAATGATTATGACTGGTCACGACATAAGTTGGTTGAATATAATCTTATCGATCGTTGTGAAGTACTCTTTTCCCCCATTCACGGCAAATTAAATCCAGCAGATCTTGCTGAGTGGATCATTGAAGATAATTTGGCTGTCCGAATGCAAATACAAATGCATAAATATTTATGGAACGATGAGCAAGGCCGATGAAACGAGCTGTAATACTATTATCTGGTGGACTTGATTCTGTCACAGCACTAGCAATGGCGAAAAGTCAGGGGTTTGATTGTTATACTTTGAGTTTTGATTACGGCCAACGGCACGATTCTGAACTTGTAGCTTCAGCTAAGTTATCAACGTTGTATGGTGCCATTGAACACAAAGTAATAAATATAGATTTACGTGCTATTGGTGGGTCAGCCTTAACGGATGATAAGTTTGATGTACCTGAGCAAGAACAACAAGGTATTCCTATTACCTATGTACCTGCACGAAACACCGTGTTTTTATCCATAGCTTTGGGTTGGGCAGAAGTATTAAAAGCTAACGCTATATATGTAGGTGTTAATGCGGTTGACTATTCTGGCTATCCAGATTGCCGCCCCGACTTTATTACAGCGTTTGAAACTTTGGCTAATCTCGCAACTAAGGCTGGAGTCGAAGGCAATAAACTTACAATTCAAGCACCACTCATTAATATGTCTAAAGCTGAGATAATTCAGCAGGGAATTAAATTAGGTGTCGATTACAGCCAAACGGTTTCATGCTACCAAGCCGATATAAATGGTAAGGCATGCGGACGATGCGATTCATGTCGTTTACGGCGTCAGGGATTTGAACAGGCAGGAATAAACGATCCAACCCAGTATCAGATTTAAATCAAAACTTAATATTTAACATCTTTATATATAGTAGTTACAAAATCGGTAGTATCAAGTGACGCATTTATTGTACAAACAAACGCATGATAGCTCTATTTGGTTGGTAAGCTACAAGTAATACAGCCATTGGTTATAGACTGGCAACTCGTTAAGTTATTGCTGTTAAAGAATTTTAATTAATAATCGTATGGGTAATCGTGTTTAATTAGAAAAAGATCCTTAAAAGGGTTGTTATTTCGTCAGAATAGCGTATTATTTCGCGTCTTGGTTTGGGCCGTTAGCTCAGCTGGTAGAGCACCGGACTTTTAATCCGATGGTCCCGCGTTCGAATCGCGGACGGCCCACCAAATTAAGAATTAGTTTGATTGGTATTAGAAATAATATTTAAGAATAAAGATTGACAGTTTAGTGGGAGCCTGTATAATTCTCGCTTCTTTGTTGCAGACATCAAGTTGCTTCAAAAGCTCTTTAAAAAAAATAGTATCAAGTAATTTGTGTGGGTACTTTCGTTAGGTCGA